>JABAOC010005036.1_pt2 | contig 22339 bp, 20 predicted proteins | sample 7062161 | NCBI WGS metagenome assembly JABAOC01 (sample SAMN14538625, study PRJNA623070) | marine sediment metagenome | biome: marine biome [ENVO:00000428]; feature: marine pelagic biome [ENVO:01000023]; material: deep marine sediment [ENVO:00002113] | place: India: Gulf of Khambhat ... | reverse complement strand
CAGGGCATGCCTGGAAAGTGACATCCCAGGGCTGGGATCGATCTGAGAATCGCCAGATCAAAACAGACCTGCTGCTGTCACAGGTTAATCTCTCCAAATATCAAGTCCTTTTTATGCCTGGAGGAAATAGCCCTAAAAACCTTCTGGCAAAGGACAGTGTGAGCGTCACCCGTTTGATCAAACAGGCAGATAAGAACGGATTACTGCTCGCCGCAATATGTCATGGACCCCATTTATTAGCTGCTGCTAATGTAATCACAGACCATAAAGTGACCGGACATCGTGAAATTGTGAGCAGGTTGAAGCAGGCTGGAGGAAAAGTAGTCAATGAAACCTGCGTATTAGATCGAAATATTATAACTGGAAATTTTCCCTATTTTGGATCGATGGCAATGAAAGTGGCTGAGAGACTCCTCTATCCGAATGGTGGTGGTCCGAGTGAAAAATCTCCATTTGTTACCAATGCTGTCTTAAAAGCAATCAAAGAACGGCGCAGTATTCGAAGATTTCAGGATAAAGATGTCGATTCCAACCTGATTAAAATTGTTCTCAAAGCGGCAATGTGGGCACCATCGGCCAATAACAATCAACCGTGGAAGTTTGTTGTTGTACGGGATAAAAATATAAAAGAAAAAATTGTGGAAAGAATGATAAGTCAAACAAAGACAGCCTTAGAGAAAAAAGGGTATCCATTAGAGATGGTTAAGCGATATTGGTCGAATCTATTTTCTGCGCCTGTTCACATATTCGCTTTCTGCGATACAGCAGGCATAGAGATCGACAAAGAATGGCAAGATATAGACATGTTGCATTATATGCAGGGAATCGCTGCAGCCTGTCAAAATATTCTCCTTGCGGCTACGGCGCTGGATTTGGGTTCACTCTGGATTGGTGCGACACTCATCGTCGAATCCGAGATTAAAGAATTGCTCCATGTTCCAAAAAATGTTCAATTAGTCAGTACGATTGCTATTGGGTATTCTACCGATAAGCCACTTCCGCCTGTGAGAAAATCGTTATCCAGAACTGTGTTTTATGAGTCATGGAGCGAATAGACTGGATAAATTGTCTAAGCCGTAAAGAAAGCCTCTGGCTTGCTTAAATTTAAATAATAATAATTTGCAAATCCTTTGATTTATTTACAGGAAGAAATTTATGTCTACCCCAAATTAACGGATAAGGATTTGCCATAGACTTTCTGACAGCATTTAATGAATTTTTTTGGATTCAGACTTTATGAATTCAAAGACATAATCATGTGAGATTAAGTAAATTTATTTAATCGTAATATAATCATATTTATAGCAATAAAATTAATAATACTATTGGTTTGTTAAAAAATTGGACGTACCTCTCCTGTGAATTTTTATTTAAACGATTCGCTTAGGCGTAAAGTGGTTGTTGCAACAGCGCAAACCACCTACTAAACTCAGCAACCCGATCAAAATTTTTACCAAAGCGAATGATCACATACCGCCCAGACTTAATGATCTGAGCGCCAACTTTAATAAATAAATAGCGAAATCGTTTCCAATAGATTTGAAGATCAGGCTCAATAATATATAATAACCAACACTTTAAGTTCCATGATAACATTGAGATCAGAAAATAAGCGTAATTACCATAAAAATGTTTGGTGGGAATATGAACGGTACCTAATCCCCGTTTAAAATCTTTGATAAAATTTTCTTGATGGCCACGGCTGTCAATCAGGCTGATGATCTGTTCAATGGATTGATCATCAATATTGGTCACATAGCCATGATAAAAATATTCTTCGGTGGCTTCAAATAGCTCGGATTGTTCAACCAGGTTCTGTTTCATGATGAGTTGCCGTTTAAAAACAAAACGAAAAGTTTTTTTCCAGGCAGCCACCGTATGTTCAAATTCAGCGACTTCAAGTTCACCTCTGATTTTCAATGCTTTACCTTTTTTTCTTAGCTGATCCTTTAATGATTGAAGTCGATAATTAAAGCTATGAGAGTCACGATGCTTGACATCGGAAGTGGTTTCATCGGTCGGTTGTTCTGGTTCTGTCCAGGTGCGTTCTGGGGCGGAAAGCTGCTGTCGGATGGNNCCGTTCACAAAAATGAACGATGGCTTGTTCATCTGATTTGCCTGTTCATTTATTATCTTGTCACCTTAGTAATTTATTGTAAGATAACAAATTATAAAGAATTTTCAAAGCAGTTTTTTGGCTTAGCTGTTATTTTAGGTTATAACTTCAGTAATTCAAAAGCAATTCAAAATTGATTTGTATATCTAAAACATTTTTATCGGCGATTCGTTTTAAATTTTTCGTTTGAATCCGGTATGCTTTCAAAGATAGAAAAATATCCCGGAAAATTTGATCCGTAATTTTAAATCCCAGAATATATCTTTTTTCTACCACCCCAGTTAAAAAATGTTTTTTTTGTCCGAATGATTCATTCCAGGGTTGGCTAATATCGCCTGCCCCTTTTCGTACTTGCTCAAGGGAAAACGTTAATTTCAGGTCTCGATTTGGACTGTAATTGGCTTCAAAAAACCAATCATCAGCATTGGGTCCGAGCCAATGCCCAATACTTTGATCGTAATTCTGATAGACATTAATCGAATCTTTATGTGTATAGACAAACGGCTCCACCCGTGCGTATTCAACACGAAGATCAACGTTTTTCAGACCCAGAGGTTCCACCCAGTAACCACCTGTCAGGAAGGCGAACTTATTGCCAAAATAACCAAATACACTTTTTGAAAGCGTATAATCATCAATAAATAATTCAAAATAGGACTTAAAATTTTTTATGGGAAAAATGGTCATCTCAAAGCCGATGGCGTTATTATCTCGATCGCCGAGATGATGTTCAGCCACATGATATGGCATAATCGGATTGAGATATTGAAACTCAATGCCACGATTTCCATAAACCACAGCTTCACTTCCAGCCATATACAGCCAGGGAGCTAATTTAATTTCCAATCGATGGGCAGCCAGATATTTGCGTCCATAGCTGCTATTCAAATGACCATGAATGCTGGTAAAATAAAAGCGTTTAAATTGGGTTTGAATTTTGACCATATCAAAAAGAGGATTTTGCGCGGAAAGTATGAGACTGCCACGATAGCCAGATCCCCACTTGGCTTGATCACGTCCAACCTTAATTTCGAACCAGGGCAGCTTCCAGATGAAATAGGCAATTGCTTGATCACTATAGGCATTTTTACCTGCAAAATCAATAGGAATCCCTTTTGATGGATCAAGATTTCTCTGACTGTAATCAATGCCTCGAGACAATGTATTTCGTACAAAAATGTGAAACCATAAACTTTCTTTCAAATTGCCTCTTAAAATTCCACCCAGGGTTGTATGGGAGACTCTTTCGACAGAGGGGTATTGATCTCCTCTATTTACTTCTAAATTAAAGCCGAAATCAAAATCAGCATGTATTTTATTATTATCCTCAAACCAGGTGAAAAGATGACGTTCGCGGTAACAGACATCACTCTCAATGTTCAGCTTTTGTAACTCTTCATGAAATTCTCCTTTCAATTGTTCCAATCGATCCCGCTCTGTTCTGGTTAAACTTATTTTGCCGTTCTGGACTATTTCTTCCACCTGTGTAAGAATTTTCGCTATTTCCATACGGGACATGGGCAACGAACGAATAGCAAATTCTCTGAATGATCCTTTTGTTTCCAGTTCTTCTAAATACTGATAGACCCAATGTCCCAAAGGGAGATCGACTGACTGAGCAAATCCAAAAGAAATGGAAACAAAGGAGATGAAGATTATTAGAACAGTTTTTAATAGACCAATCATATTTGTTAACAAAAAATATTCCAGATTCAAAAAAGCACTTACGTGGTCCTTCTATTTATAAAACTACTGCTTCTTTATATTCACCAAATACTTCCCGCATAACATTACAAATTTCTCCCAATGTTGCATAAACCGTAACGGCTTCCAAAATTGCAGGCATAATATTTACCTTGCTACTGGCAACCTCTTTCAGGTGGAAAAGACTTTTTTCAACCGCAGCTTTATCCCGATTTTGTTTGACTCGCTGCAATCTTTTAATCTGTTCCTCTTGAACTTTTAAATCGATTTTCAGTAGATCGGGGTTATGGTCCTGTTCAATTTTAAATTTATTCACGCCGACGATAATTCTCTCGTTTTTTTCAACCTCTTTGAGATAATGATAAGCTGAATTCTGAATCTCTTTTTGAATATACCCTCGTTCAATAGCTGTAATTACGCCACCCAACGAATCGATTTTTTCAATATATTTCCTTGCCTCGGCTTCAATTTGATTGGTTTTATGCTCAATATAATAAGACCCTGCCAGAGGATCACCGGTTTCTGCCACACCTGATTCGTAGGCAACAATCTGTTGGGTCCGCAATGCAATCCTCACAGATTCCTCTGTCGGAAGTGATAGCGCCTCATCATAACTATTCGTGTGTAAGCTTTGAGTTCCACCCAAAACTGCCGCTAGTGTTTGGATGGCAACCCGAACAATATTATTAAGCGGTTGTTGTGCTGTCAATGTCGAGCCACCAGTCTGCGTATGAAAGCGCAGCATCATTGATTTCTCATCTTTTGCTTCAAATCGATTCTTCATAATACCAGCCCATAACCGCCGAGCCGCCCGAAACTTGGCGACTTCTTCCAGTAGATCATTATGAGCATTGAAGAAAAACGATAACCGACTGGCAAATTCATCAACTTTCAGTCCTGCATCGATTGCCGTTTGAACATAGGCAATACCATTGGCTAAGGTAAAACCAATTTCCTGCGCTGCTGTGGCTCCCGCTTCTCGAATGTGATAACCTGAGATGCTAATCGTGTTCCATTGTGGTAAATGTTCAGAGCAATATGCAAAAATATCTGTGATTAACCTCATCGATGTTTTTGGCGGAAAAATGTATGTCCCCCGGGCAACATATTCCTTTAAAATATCGTTCTGAATTGTACCCGATAATTTATGGGCTGGGATTCCCTGTTTTTCTCCAACAGCAATATACATCGCTAACAACACTGATGCTGGCGCGTTGATCGTCATCGATATCGAGACCTTATCCAGCGGAATGCCATCAAACAATGTTTCCATATCGGCCAAAGTATCGATGGCGACGCCAACTTTTCCCACCTCTCCGTAACAGATAGGATCATCAGAATCATATCCGATCTGAGTTGCTAAATCAAATGCGACGGATAGCCCTGTCTGTCCCTGTTCAAGAAGATATTTAAATCGTTTATTCGATTCCTCTGCTGTCCCGAACCCAGCATACTGTCTCATCGTCCATAATCTGCCGCGATACATCGTAACCTGAACTCCACGTGTAAAAGGATATTGTCCAGAGAATCCCAAATCTTTCAGGTAATCTAATTTCTCAATATCATCTGGAGTGTATAAACGCTCTATTGGAGCAGAAGAACCAGTTACGAACACTTGTTTTCTTTCTGGAAAATTATCTATAATAGGTTTTACAATATTCTGTTCCCAATTTTGTCTTTGCTGTTTTATTTTTTTCAATTCACGTGAATCAAACATCTTTCCCTCATTTTGTCCTTATATTCTAATTTTGCTAAATCTTCTTCAGGATACTCAATATTTTCAATTTCCAGACTATCCAAATCGCTTCTCGGATGATTTTTTTTGACATCTTCGAGCTGCCGGCCTCGCGATCAGTAAAGATGATTGGTATTTCACAGATTTTGAAACCCTTTCTCCAGGCCTTGAAATTCATTTCAATCTGGAACGAGTATCCATCGGAATCGATTTTATCTAAATCTATAGCTTCTAAAACCTCCCGCCGAAAACATTTAAAGCCGCCGGTGCAGTCTTTAATTGGCAAGCCAGTGATGATTTGGGTATATTTATTCGCCCCGACACTAAGAACTAAACGCGAAAGAGGCCAATTAATGACATTCACACCACACTTGTATCTTGAGCCGACAACCAAATCACATATTTTTATAGTCTCCAAAAAATTAGGAATTTCATCGGGATCATGAGAAAAATCGGCGTCCATTTCAAAGATATAATCATAATGATGTTCCATAGCGTATTTGAATCCAGTAACATAGGCCGTCCCTAACCCGGCTTTGGCTGGTCGTTTTATCAGATGGATATTGGATTCGCTCTTAGCAATCCGTTCCACAATTTCAGCCGTGCCATCGGGTGAATTATCGTCTACTACTAAAATGTTTAGATTTCGAATACCTTGAACGAGAATACGATCAATGAGTTGTTGAATGTTTTGAGCCTCATTATAAGTCGGAATCACAATAATCGCTTTCATTCAGCATTTGACCCTTTTATTTATGCCTATCATCTCATTTTTTAAAAGAGTTTAAATTTTTTATTATACTGCTTCTTAAATATTTTTAATCCTTCCTCAGCATTGGACATTTCAATACCCAATTCAGTTTTCGCTTTATCAATAATGAAACCAGATTTGAGGGGACGCATGGCTGGTTGATTAAGTTCTGAAGTTGTGATTGAAGAAATTAGATTTGGATTGAGTTTAAAAATATTGGCAATTTTAAGCGCAAAGCTATATCGATCGATCAATTCACTTCCCGAAATATGATATAAATCCCATTTTTTTAGTTCAACTATCTTTAGAATCGCAGTAGCTAATTCATCGGCAAGGGTTGGATTCCCGAGTTGATCGGTGACGATTGTTACGTTTGCATTTTTTTTAAGCTTTTCAATTAACCAGGTCACGAAGTTGAGTCGCACATTCATTCCGTATCCATAAAGCACCATGGTCCGAACAATAGCAAGCTCTAAGTTCGAATGAATTAAAAGATTTTCGCTGGCTAATTTAGACCTGCCGTAGTAACCGAGGGGCAAAGGGATATTTTTTTCGGAATAAGGTCCGTTTTTGCCATCGAAAACATAATCCGAGGATAACTGAACGATCCGGGTGCCTGTTTTGCGAACTGCATAGATTATATTATCTACGGCTTCTACATTAATTTTCCAACATTGTTCTTTTTGAGTCTCGCACTTGTCCACATCCGTCATTGCAGCCGTGTTGATTAAGTAATGTGGATTATAATTTAAAATAACTTCTTTAACCAGGCGACGTTTAGTAAGATCAAGCTTACGATAATCAAATTTAATTTTCTTATCAAACGGTTCATCATGAAGGTCAATTCCAAGAATTGAATATTTGGAATGTGCTTGGTCTAATAACTTTTGCCCCAATAATCCATTAACTCCTGTAATAACCAACTTTTCCATCTTCATCCCTTTACTGATTAATTCCCTTTCGACAAAAACTTTTTTAGTTTATAAAGTTCTTCGGTTCCTCTGATAGTACAGTTTATTCCAGCAATTGTGTTTGCATATCGAGTTGCCGATAAAATATCTTTATAAGTATGATAAGATACTAAAAATCCGGCTGCAAAAGCATCGCCACATCCAGTCACGTCTACCACCTCATCAACATCGTGAGCCGGAATTTCCATTTCCATTATTTTGCGTTCATTCCGATAAAACAATAGCGATCCTTTGGAACCGCAAGTGATATGAAAAATTTGAATATTTTTTTTAATCACCTCTTGGCCAAATTGGATAAACTCGTCTCTGGTTAAATTTTCGCCATTCGTTAGTGTTGCAGCTTCTTTATCATTCATTTGTAAAATATCCACTCCGCTGATCCACTGATTCCAATTTGGCAATTTGCGTAAAATTCGACGACCATCTTCGTTGATATCTAAAGACAGACTATGAAAGTCCATTAAAATTAAACCAGATTGTTGTTGACAAAATCGTTGAAAGGTCTCAAGCGACATCTCAAAACCAGTAATAAAATTAACCAGCCAGATGTCCATTTGCCCGACAGACTGGACATGATCGAACTCGATTTGAGGCAAGATATTAGTTAAAAATTCATCTCGATTTTCCTGGTCTTTATAAACTAATTTCACAGCAGTATTTTTTTGGGACGCTTTTTTAATGCCTGAAGTACGGATATTTTTATATTGCGAAAGTCTCTTGATAATTTCATCATAAATATCAAATCCTAAATGGCAAACGGGATAGATTTCGTCTTCTTTGCTTAACAAATTTCCCAGAATCGATAAAGTGTAAAAAATCCCTCCAAAACTTCTGATTTCATTTCCTTTTGAAGGATAAATCCGATCTTTGATAATTGTACCGACAACTCCGATTTTCATAGTTTATCTAAAGATTTTAGTGATAGGGATAAAATATATAAAAAAGCAACGACAGAATACTTAAAATCCATAAACCGATATGAATCTGCCGCCATTTACCAGAAAGGACTTTAAACAATGGATAGAGAATAAATCCGGCTGTCATCCCGATTCCAATATTATAGGTAAAACTCATCAGTACAATCGTACAAAAAGCAGGAATGAGTTCGCTATAATCTTCAAAATTTATTTTTATAATCGGTTCAAGCATGAACAGACCAACAATAATCAGTGCTGGTCCATAAGCAAAATCCTGGATTGCCGTCAAAAACGGTGAAAATAAGAGCGCTAATAAAAACATAAAAGCAGTCACAACTGACGCCAATCCTGTTCTCCCCCCTTCTTCAATTCCAGCCGCGGATTCGATATAGACACCACTCGTTGTTGTTCCCAGTAATGATCCTAAAACCGTTGACAAAGCGTCAGCCAGCATCGGTTTTTCAATTCCTGGCAGATTGCCATTTTCATCTAACAAATTGGCCCGGGCTGAAACGCCGATCAACGTTCCCATTGTGTCCACAAAGTCCATGACAAAAACCGTCAAAATAACTGCAAAGAAGCCCCAGGTCAAAGCGCCCGCAATGTCAAGCTGTAAAAATATTGGCTTAAGGCTCGGCGGAAGGCTAATAAATTTATCTGGTAAGGGTGAAACTTTAAAGATATAGGATAATAACGTCACGACTAGGATTCCAATTAATATTGCGCCATGAACTCGTATTGATAATAAAAAACCAATCAGGAAGAATCCAAAAATGGCTAATAACACAGTTGGTTCTGAGATTGTTCCCAATTTTACAGGTGCGTCAGATATACCGACGCTAACAATCCCTGTTTCATTTAATCCAATAAAAGTTAAAAATAGACCAATTCCCACAGCAAAGCTATATTTCAAATTTTCAGGAATTGCCTCCACCAACCAGCTTCTCACCCGGGCTAGCGTAAGAATTGTAAAAAGCACACCACCGATAAAAATTGCGCCAAGGGCGGTTTGCCAGGTGTAACCCAAAACTTTGACGACTGTAAAAGCAATAAATGCATTTTCACCCATGTAAGGAGCAATGGCAAATGGTCTGTTTGCATACAGACCTAAAAACAGTGTTCCAAAAAATGCCGTCACAATCGTGGCCACCATCGAAGGACCTTTTGGTATTCCAGCGGCTTCCAATATGGCAGGATTAACGATAATAATGTAAGACATCGTAATAAAAGTGGTAATCCCCGCAATGATTTCTCTTCGGTAATTCGTACCAAACTCATCGAATCTAAAAAATTTCCGCATAACTTTCTCCCCTTTCTTTAATGATAACCTTCTAATAATTCTAAACTATAACCTTTTTCCAGAAGTAATGGCATTATTTCAAATTCTACCGGAACCTCTAATCCAATTTCTTTGATTTTTTCAACATTTTGAAATACGATTTTAGGCTCATCATCAAAAACAATCGTTCCTTTTTCCATTATGACTAACCGATCCGCGTCCAGTGCCTCTTCAGGAAATTGGGTTATTAAAATAATCGTAATTTGATTGGTTATTCTTTTCTCTACGTTATCCGATTTGATTTCAGCTAATAAATCAAGTAATGCTCGCCTTCCTTTTGGGTCTAACATTGAGGTCGGCTCATCAAGAATCAGATATTTGGGATTCATCGCTAATACCGAGGCCAATGCCACTCGCTGTTTCTCCCCTCCTGAAAGCAGATGAGGAGGATATTTTCGGTATTTGGTGAGATCGAATCGTTCGAGAATCGCCGTTATAACCTGATGTATCATCTCTGTGGGCACGCCAAGATTTTCCAGTCCAAACGCAATCTCTCTTTCAACCGTGGTAGAGACAATTTGATTATCAGGATTCTGAAAAACCATGCCCACCTTTTTTCTGATAGGGAGAATATTTTCCTCTTTGCTCGTACAAAGGCGATCAACATAAACTGTGCCAGATTGTGGGATGAGTAACGCATTTAAGCAGCGCGCTAAGGTTGTTTTCCCACTACTGTTATGGCCCATGATGGCAACGTATTCCCCCTCCCGAATTTGGAGACTAACCTTTTCCAGAGCAGGAATCGGGTTATCGTTATTTGATGAATAAAAATAACTGATGTCCTGGATATCAATCATGTTTAACCGTTATTCTCCCATAATCTGGACGACAATTTCCCGATTACGGGATCGATTGTCAAAATCCACAACAACGATCTGTTGCCATGTTCCTAATAACAGACGATCCTCCTTGAATGGCACCGTTAGCGAACAACCAAGCACTGCGGCGCGAACATGGGCAAAACCATTCCCATCACCCCAGGTAGCATCGTGATGATATCTTTTGCTCATTGGCGCTATTTTTTCAAACGCTTCTGGCAAATCTTTTATTAAACCTGGTTCATATTCGATAGTTGTCACTGCAGCCGTCGAGCCAGAGATGAAAACTGTTGCCGTTCCTGAATTGACTCCAGAACGATGAATCGCTCCAGCCACTTGTGAAGTAATATCCACAATATCTGTAAATCCTTTGGTCGAAACTGGAATATAATCTGTGATAACTTTCATTCTCTTTTCCTTTGACTCCCACGGATATTTTTTAGTCAAATCCGTGGATGTCCTATCATCCATAAGAAAATTTATTTAGACATCGAATCTTCATTAATCACATTTTGTCATATTTATAAATTGTTGATAGCGACTCTCGATCTCATCTTGTGATAGATTTCTCAATTTTTCTAAGCTAAATTTCTCCACACAGAACGAAGCGAGTGTGCTTCCGTAAATCACAGCTTTTCTTAGATTTTTTTGTGAATAATCATCTACTTTTGCTAAATAACCGACGAAGCCACCTGCAAAGGTATCTCCAGCACCAGTTGGGTCTTGAAGTTCTTCCAGCGGAAATGCAGGCGCCCAAAAATACTTCCCATCTACGACTAAAAGCGCACCGTGTTCACCTTTTTTGGTAACAATAATTTTCGGTCCCATCTGCTGAATTCGTTTTGCTCCTGAAAATAGATTCCGAGTTTGTGCCAATTCCCTGACTTCAGAATCATTTACAATCAAAATATCCACTAATCTTAGAACTTCTTTTAAAGATTCTGGCGTACCTTCGATCCAGAAATTCATTGTATCCATAACGACCAATTTGGGTCGATTCATTTGTTGTAGAACTTTTAGTTGTAGATCTGGATGAATATTCGCTAAAAAAAGATATGGGGATTTTCTATAATGCTCGGGAAGAATAGGATCGAAATCTTTAAACACATTGAGATTTGTATACAGTGTTTCCCGCTGATTTAGATCGAAAACATATTTTCCACCCCATCGAAAAGTTTTTCCTGGCTTAGTATTCAGACCATCAAAATTAACATTCCTTTTCTTTAAAAATTCTATCTGGTCATGCGGAAAATCTTCGCCCACAACCGCAACAACATTTACATGGGTGAAATAACTGGCAGCAGCACTGAAATATGTGGCTGAACCGCCCAAAGCATCATTAACTTTTCCGAATGGAGTCTCCACACTATCTAAAGCTACAGATCCGACAACTAATACACTCATAACTTTCTCCTGTGATGTTTGTCCTTTGTATGATTAAAGTTACGATTCCTTTTAACTGCAAAGGGCGTAGAGAACGCAGAGTTTATTTTCTGCATCCTCTGCAATGAATAAAATTTTCACATCCTCTCAGGTGCAGTAATACCCAGAATTTTCAACCCGTTCGCGAATACAATTTGAGTTGCACGGCAGAGTATCAATCGTGCCCTGCTGAGAGGTACATCATCAGATACAACCCGATGAACGTGATAAAAATGATGAAATGTCGCTGCTAATTCCTGAAGATAGTTCGTCAAACGATGAGGTTCCCAAAGCTGAGCCGCTTTGGAGATCACTTCAGGATATTGAAGCAGTTTCCGAATCAACTGTTTTTCTTCATCTTGATACAATAAATTTAAATCGATAGACTCATCTATCTCCAAGCCTTGTTCTTCGGCGAATTTAATAATATTAAATATTCGCGCATGGGCATATTGTACGTAATAAACCGGATTTTCATCCGACTGTTTTTTCGCCAGATCAATATCAAAATCCAAATGGCTGGAACATTTTCGATTGACAAAAAAGAATCGAGCCGCGTCTACTCCGACCTCATCAATGACTTCCTGCATCTCAATTATTCGGCCAGCTCGTTTGGACATTTTTACGACTTCTCCACCACGGAGCAGGTTGACCTGTTGAACGATTTCTACTTCAAAACTAGCTTCAGGGTTTCCTAATGCCTGAACTGCAGCCTTCATTCTGGGAATATAGCCATGATGATCAGGACCCCAAATATCGTATAACTTTTCATACCCTCTTTGATATTTATTTTGGTGGTAGGCGATATCGACCAAGAAATAGGTCGGTTCTCCATCGCTTGTCACTAGGACGCGATCTTTCTCATCACCAAACTGCTGTGATCGGAACCAGATGGCGTCCTCGTGATGATAGATAAAACCTCTTTTCTCTAATTCTTTCAAAACATCAGCATGTTCGTTTTTTTCCCGCAGTTGACTTTCACGAAACCAGGTTTTAAAATGCACCCGATACTCTTCCATATTCTTTTTTTGCAAATTAATCATTTTTTCCAGCGCAATCTGGGAAAGCTCCTGTTGTCTTTCTTCAATACCCAGATCTACAAATTTGTCACCAAATTCTTGGGCAATCTCTTCGGCTAATTCCTTTATATAAATCCCATGATATCCTTCTTCTGGAAATTTTTCTTTTTTGTTAAAACAAGCCATATAGCGTGAGCTGACAGAAGCGCCAAGTAGCCGTACCTGTCTGCCAGCATCATTAATATAATATTCTCGATCTGTTTGAAAGCCAACCGTATCATATAAATTAGCCATAACATCCCCAATCGTCGCAGCCCTGGCACTGACAACATTTAAGGGCCCGGTAGGATTGGCACTGACGAACTCAATCTGTACCTTGACTGTCTTTCCCCAATCGCTACGACCGAATTCATCTCCTTTTTCAACTATATCTTGAAGAGCCTGGCGATAATAGCCCCACCCCAAATAAAAATTGATAAAACCAGCTCCGGCAATTTCAACTTTCTCAATTATATCAGAATCGAAATTAAGGTGCTGCTTTATTTCCTGGGCCAGTTGCCGTGAATTTTTGTTAGCAATTGAAGCCCATTCCATGGCCACATTCGTGGACCAATCACCAAATGTCTCTAACTTGGGGCGTTCTAATTTAATGGTGATGGACTCTTGATAATATTTTAATTTCTTCAGTGTATCTAATATTTTTTGCTGAATAATTTCTTCAATATCTACCATTGGTCTTCTAATTTAGTTATCTTCGCATCGCCCCATAATTTCTCTAAAGCATAAAAATCTCGAACTTCCGGTCGGAAAATATGGATGATAACATCAACCAGATCAAGCAGAACCCAATTTAAGGCTTGATGTCCCTCTACATGCCAGATCTGGATATTCTCTTTCTCCAATTCCTCAATGATATAATCACAAATCGCTTTGACCTGAATATCAGAATCACCTGAGCAAATTACAAAATAGTCTGTAATTGGGGTAATTTCTTTGAGGTCCATGATTATAACATTTTCTGCCTTTTTTTCGAGAGAAAGTCGGGCGATTAACAGGGACAATTTTTCTGAATCCAAATTAAAAACAACCTCCATGTGTATTTGAATTTGGAATTTATTTGAACTTTATATTTATTTAGCTAAAAGCTCCTCCACCGTATCAATGACTTGTTCTGCCGTTATTTCTTTTATACATTTAAAGTGTCCTTTGGGACATTTCGTTCGGCCAATATGTGAACAGGGACGACATTTTAGAAAATTATTTTGTACCACTTTATATTCAGTTGTGTATGGGAAAAAGCCTAACTCCTCGGTTGTGCTCCCAAAAATAGCTACCACTTTCTTTTTAAGCGCTGAGGCCAGATGCATAAGTCCGCTATCATTGGTTATCACTAGCTCACACTGATTCATGAGGACACCGCTTTCGAGAATTGAGAGTTTTCCAGTTGTATCTAAGACAAATTGTTTGTTGTTGATATTTAGCGATTGGGCAATCTGGCGATCCTCACTGTTTCCGAAAATAATAACTTTCGATTTTCTTTTATTAATCAAATAGTTGATTACGAATGAAAAGCCTTCAACAGTCCATCGCTTCGTTGCGTGGTTAGCTCCTGGTGCGATTCCGATCATGAGAGATCCGAACATTTCCAAAAATTGAGAATATTTTTGCAATATCCGATGTTCAGTTTTATCATCAAAAAATATTTCCAGTCCCTGGTTATCATATGAAATTTGATAAAATGCTAAGCATGATAAATACCGTAAATAAGTCGGGATGATCTTGTGGTAAAAATTTAACTTAAATTTAACGAACAAAAAGCGACGGATCGCACCTTTCTTATATCGAATAATTCTACTAGCCCGGCTAGCTATTGTTAAATAAAAACTACGAAAATTTTTATGAAGATCAAGAACGAGATCGTATTTCTCATTTCTGATCTTCTGCTTAATTCCTTTTAACGATTTAAATCTATCATCCTTATCAAAAATATGGTGTTGATGAATATCTGGATGATGAATTAATAGTTCAACAAATTCTTTTTTAATAACAAAATCAATTTTGCTATTTGGGAATTTTTGTTCTAACAGTCTGATCACAGGTGTTGTCAAAAGAATATCGCCGATTGAACTCAATCGAATGATCAGAATTTTTTCAGGTGCTTTTACTGCAAAAGTCCGTTCCATTCAATTACAGTTTTTGTGTTTTGAACCATGCGACAGTTTTTTTTAATCCGTCTTCCAAACCAACTTTAGGCTCCCAACCTAATAATTCTTTAGCACGACTGATATTCGGTTGTCTTACTTTCGGATCATCGACAGGTAATCGTTTATATATTAATTTACTTTTACTGCCTGTGACTTTAAGAACCATTTCGGCCATTTCTTTAATGCTCATTTCATAAGGATTACCAATATTTATCGGATCTATTATATCTGAAATCAGTGATCTATAAATCCCCTCGACCAAATCATCAACATAGCAAAAGCTTCGAGTTTGGGATCCGTCTCCGAAAATGGTCATTGGTTCATTTCGTAACGCCTGTGGTATAAAAGTTGGAATGGCCCGTCCATCATGGGGACGCATCCTGGGACCATAGGTGTTAAAAATCCTTACAATCTTAGTATTCACGTTATGATAACGGTGATACGCCATCGTAAGCGCCTCAGCAAAACGCTTGGCTTCATCATAAACGCCACGGGGACCAACTGGGTTAACATTGCCCCAATAGTCCTCACTCTGAGGATGAACCTGAGGATCTCCATAAACTTCAGATGTCGAAGCCAGCAAAAAAGTAGCTTTCTTCGATAGGGCTAATCCCAATGCCTTATGTGTTCCTAAAGCTCCCACTTTTAAAGTCTGGATGGGAAGCTGCATATAGTCCAAGGGACTGGCCGGGGATGCAAAATGGAGGACATAATCAATTTCACCTGCAATGTATAAATATTCAGTAACATCATATTTTATGAATTTAAAATTCTCACTTTGAAGATGTTCAATATTAGCAACTGTACCAGTAAGAAGGTTATCCATTGCAATGACTTGATGTCCTTTGTTGAGTAAATATTCGCAAAGATGCGAACCTAAAAATCCTGCTCCACCCGTGACTAATGTTCTCGGCATAGCTATTCTCCTTGTTGAAATATCAAAGTTGCAGTTGTAATTTTATTAGCTCATTTTAAATTTTCTTTTCAGTCCAGAAGAAGCTTTCCAATCCAATTGTCCATCCCTCTCGAAAATGATAATAGCTTCCACGTCTGGTAGCCGATTTATCAATTCCAATCCGTGCTCAGGTCCGAGAACAAATACCGCAGTTGCTAATCCATCGGCCTCGGTCGCCGTTGGAGCCTGAATAGTGACACTAACACATTCCCGTGCAGGATATCCAGTTTTTGGATCCAAGATGTGGTGATACCTAATGGAATCAAATATAAAATATCGTTCATAATCCCCTGATGTTGCCACACTGCCCTCATCCATTCGAAAAAATCCGTATAGGACTCCGGGCTTTCGAGGATGCTTAATCCAAACACTGCGCTTACCATTTGTTAAATTACTACAAAGAGTCCTGAGATCACCACCCCCATTGACCATTGCATCGGTAATCCCATTTTCGTTCAAGACCTGTATCGACTGATCGATGGCATATCCTTTGGCAATAGCTCCCAGATCTATTTTGACCTCCGGTGAATCAAATCTTATTTTATTATCGTGGATCTTTATATGATTAGCTCCGACCCATCGGAGCTGCTGTTGCAATATTGAATCCCCAGGAATCCGGGGATTCTCTTGAGAAAAATTCCACAATTGTTTTACACTTTCAATAGTAATGTCAAACGCACCTTCAGATAATTTATTGATGCTATCACTAGTCACGATTAAATCCTGCATTACCTCTTCCAGAGTAATCGGTTTGAATCCTGCTTCTCGATTAATCAATGATATAAAACTCGAATCATCATAGTTATTTGTAATACATTCAACCTCTTCAATTCGCTTAAAGGCTGCAGAAACAATTTGTTCCAGTTCTTCAATGGTTCGATTTTGATCATAAATGGAAATCTGGATAAAAGTATCCATCATCACTCTTGTCCGTTCGAACGGTTGGATATTCTCTCTTTGTGAACAGTTAAGCAGAAGAAATATAATGGAAATAGAACCTATTCTTTTTATCATAATAAATCAAACTTCCCGAGATGTAATGAAGTTGGTCAAGAGAAATAAGGAGTCTTTATAAGGAGATTCGGCATATCGATCCAGACATTTTTGAGCTTTCTGGATGTAAATCTCAGCCTGGCTGATCGCATATTGAAGCCCCCCTGTCTTTCTGACAAATTGAATGACGGTTTCTTGCTGATCCTTGCGACCATCTTCAAGAATTGAAATCATTCCTTTACGAGTACTTTCATCGGCTTGTTTTAAACTGTAAATAATGGGTAATGTAATAATATTTTCTAACAGATCCTTACCAATTGGTTTTCCTAAATCTTTTTGTGAACCATCATAATCCAATAAATCATCTTTGATCTGGAAGGCTATGCCGAGGTTTTCGCCAAATACTCTTAGATTTTCCACATGATCTGGGTCTGGCTGCGTCGACGTTATTGCACCTAATTGACATGTTGCCGCTGTTAAAGAGGCCGTTTTATTAGAAATTAAACGAAAATAAGTTTTTTCGTTCATTTGAAAATCTTGGATTTTTTCCATTTGAAGCAGTTCACCCTGGCTCATTTGTTTAGTGACATTAGAAATTATATGAATCATCTTAAGGTCATTCAACTTGGTGAGATGATATAGTACCTCAGCGAAAAGATAATCACCAATCAGAACAGAAATTTTATTTTCCCAGATCGAGTTCACAGAAGACACACCGCGACGCATCTCTGAATTGTCCACAACATCATCATGGATAAGCGTGGCCGTGTGTAAAAGTTCCACGATGGTGGCTGCCTGGAACGTCTTTGGGGTTGGGCTTCCTTGTAAACAACTGCATAAAAATAAAAGTATCGGTCTTAGGCGTTTTCCTTTTGCTGATACGATATGGGTAAAAATTTCTTTAATTAAAGAAACATCTGTCTCTATTATTGATTGAAATCTCATTTCGAGATCTTCGAGTTCTTTTTTTATAGGCTTACGAATTTCATCGAGCACTCGCTTTTACCCCTCGGATTAAACTGTTTCAATTAACGGAATTTAAAATAGATAAAGATAGTGATAAAATTAATTATTGTCAATTAAAAAATATGAATTGATTTAAAAACAAGACAATATTTATTAACTCAAATGCTTATGAAAAGTTCAAGATATATCTATTGACTGAAATTTGTGATTTGGAGCATTCAATACCAAGCACTTCAAAAAATTATGGCTATCAGAACGATATAAGCACTCCATACTCCATATATTTTCAGACAAACACATCCGATATGCTTCGGATATTAGAAGTGCATAATTTTTACAAAAAAAGGGCTGTTACGCCCTTTTAACTCCATTTATCATTTTTAATTTAAATTTCGATAACATAGCCAAAAGTTGTCAGTTCTTAACGAGGTTCTTCACTTTTAGATTCTATCAGGATCAGTCCAAAACTTCGACCAGAAATGGTAAGGCCAACTTTAACAGTCCCTGTTACCATCACACGATCGCCTTTAGCAGGCGTAAGTTCTGTTGGCTTAACCCAAATTTTACCTGTCCCATCGTTTAATTGATAAACTCCGACGCCCAGAATAGGTAATGTTATTGTCTCATCAACAGTTCCACTGATCGTCACTTTTTTATCGTGAAATCGATTGGGAGAATTTTTTATATCTGCGACTCTCACCGTTGCAACACAGTAAAGAAACAAGAAAAATAAAATTAAACAAAAACTATAAACCTTGTTCATAACTCCTCCAGCGTTTGATTTAGAGGGTGAGAAAAAATGAAATTCCGATACAGTAAATTAACTTTTTTAGAATTATTTTTCTGCTGGTTTTATAAAGATTAGAATACAACAAAATTCCATATGATTTATTCACACCCCCTAAAAATATACAGATAAAAGTATATAAAATTTTAATTAAATTGTCAAGAGTGTTTTTTAAAAATGAAATGGAAACTCTTTAAGCTATTTTGCTAATGTTTATTTATTGTCTGAGATTCAGATCACGACATTATCTCCTACAATTCTTATTTTTTTAGGCTAGATTTATAAGCTATGATTGTAGAAATAATAAGATAAAATACAGCTTATAACAAGCTTTAATTTCTAAATAGCCTATCCATTAACAAAATTCTTAAAACTTTTTTAATTGTTACTGTAATCTTTTCCGGCATTTTATACCAACGAACACCTTCTGAATCAATAAACCAGAAGTCTAAAATACTCATTCTCATTATGAGAAATCCGCATACCAGCGCAATTGTCGGAAGAAAAATCAACAGGACAATACAAAGTAAGTAACTTAGCTGATAGGAGCTTGAACTTAAAGGATAGAAAATAATACTTTTACCATTCCATACATCTCGAAAGAGATGTGAACATAAAGAAAAAAGGCTTATAATACCAACTTCTCTTGATCTTGTTAAAACTGACAAAACAACCGCAAAGAAAAAAACGATGACAAAACTATGGTTGACTGGTCGATATGGAAGCGAAATTGCGTCGCTTAAATGAATACTGCCGGCTGTAATAAAATGATCAACATCAAATACGACAGTTAGAAATATAGCCCAGATAATTGAAAGCCGCAAAGGCGTTTTACAGGTTAAGCTAAAAGGAATAATGGTGAATAGACTTGCTAATATATTAAAAGGAATATCTCCCAAAGCTCTTATTGGCATTGTCAATACATCGATTTTAAGCCAAAGCTTGAACAATAGTTCAGACAATAGAATAGACATTGTACAAACGACTAAGATAATTTTTATTTCATTTTTCACTGAATCTCGCATCTGTTGAATATAATTTTGAGTCGAATTACAAGGGATGACAATAAAAAAATTCTTCTTATAAATGGACATAATACATCCAAATATTTTTGGCTCGATTTGTCTACCTATTTTCTGTCGATTTCCTCAACTCCATTGAATGTTGATAGAATTCTTGAATCGTCATCTTTTTCAGGAAATTAAATCCATGAGCCGCACGTAATCTCGGATGTTCATTTTGTAGGAAATAATCATGTCCCAGACATGTTTTCACCTGCTGATATTGATCGACCATAATTCGCTGAGCCAATTTTGAGAAAGGTCCGTCAAATTCATAGCTGGGAAAAGAAGCAGACCTCTGAGAACCAAAACAATTCATAAAAGCCTGATCTAAACTGGCAAATGAATTTAGAGATACGGGTACATAAGTCGTGGCCTCTGCCGGATGAAATCGATACCAGACATTTCTGTACCCCCAAATTTTAATATTAGCTGCGCCATGTCTCTCTTCATAAATTTTCAAAGCTGTGGTAATAGCTTGAAGGACTTTGTAATGCGTATCTGGTCCGCTACTCTCTGGGTCTAATGCTACTGTAATAACCGTAGGTTGGATTCTTTCGATCAAATTTAAAATTGGCTGCACATCTCGCTGAAAGTCTGGCTCCTCAGTAAAAATATCACCTTTGTAAAATCCTAAACGCAAATGGTTAACTGATCGACTGTTAAATCCAAGATAGGCCCACAACAAATCAGCCTCCCATTCTCTGATCATTCCTTTTAACTGTTGAATATAATGAATGTCTTTCTTGCCAGGATATTGTGTTTTGAAATAATTGATCATCTCCACGATACGATCTTTGAGATGAGGAAGACTATTCTCCTCGAACAGAAAAATAAGGTTTCGCAGAAGCCTTCTACTTTCAGCCTCTTCTTTTAAGGTACGGCTATGTGCTGCAATGCCATCAAGATAATGGAAGACATCTCCGTTACGACCGTTTTCATTTTCAGGATCGAAATAACCTTCACTCAACAATCGTGCAAATAACGGAGTATCAATATACATATTGAGTGATTTTAATAGACCAAGCACATATTTGTTAGTAACTGCAGTGAAGCCGCTTGTCATATAATTGAAGTGATGTTGATTATTAGGATTCCGGACTAAATGCACCATATAGGGCCAAAAACCAAGCATGATATCGTCATGATGAGGTGCTGTATGCATAAATACCTCACCATCGACGTTTTTGAGACCATCTAGAATTTTATCAATCATTTGTTTTTGTACATTTTCTATTAACGTCGAAGACTTTCCATGAGTTTTTGTTAAAATCTCCTTACCAAATTTATTATTTTTAAAATATTCGTGGGTTAACTTATCAATTGTTGTTTCATTGTTTAGCGACAGATTTATTATAACCCGTTGAATGTCTTCGTCTGTAACAATTTCCTTTTTTGATAATTCAATGAATCTTCGTTCCACGAGATGTTTTGTGGCGCCTTTGGTCAAATAAAATCTGGCATTGGCAAGCGACTGAAGCACAGTGGCGGGATATATGTTGTTCTTTTCGTTTTCGATGGCGTCGCAGATAATTTTAGCTTTTGCTTCACCAGACGCAATGATGATAGCAACCGCATCTTTATTATAAGTAATCGTTCTCAAACCAATTGTTATCACCAAACGGTTACGAGCAACTTCTATACCACCCATATCAGTCGCCGCAGCAGCTTGAGTTTCATAGTTGGTCGGTGTTAAACGGGTCGTGGAGTAATGATCTGATCCTTTAACATTAAAACCGATATGACCATCCGGACCAATACCACCGAGAAAAAATCCGATCCCTCCCATTTCTCGAATTCGAGTCTCATACTCTGTACAGTATTGATCTACAGCTTCGATTACATCTTTCTGAATTCTTTCTAATTTATTTCCAGGTTGACGGGTTCGCAATGTCAGGTCGACTCGCTCCTCAGGGAAAATGCTTTCCAGGGTCACATCTTCTGGAACACCAAGTCGATAGACATCTATCAATAAAGCTTTTGATCTATCGAGTCTGAAACCTTTGATATAAAAATGATTAATATAGTGATAAAAACTATTATGCTGTTGCGGATTAATAGGATAAAACTCATCGATTTGAACAAATCGTAAGCCTTTCATATTCGGTTTTTTTGATGGATTGATTCCCCAGTTTTCTAATTCTTGTTGAGCATCTGTCTGATCCCAGTTTCGAAGAAAATATTGAACCCATTTAATAAAATGTTCTGGCGTTTTTCCAGTGGGCAAAGAAATGACACCTTCAGGATTTTGTTGCACCCATTCTAGAAAACGAATAGTCGTTAATTTCCCTAACGAAGGAAAATTATCAACCATGATGACAGGAATCTTTTCCATTGGTGGATAGATTGATTCATAACCCGATTTTTCTAAGGCCATCTTTTCAACATTTGATTCAAAAGTGAATTTCTTTTTTAAATTCATATTGTCACCTTATATTTCATGACAAGTTTGGATTTCAGAAATTTTTATTTAATTTAAAAATAATTTATTAGGAAACAAGATTTTTTTGTTAAATCTCAATTAAAAAGAATTTCTCATCTGGCGAGGTAAATAATCTTGTTGGAAATTAAAAAGGGTTAA
>JABAOC010037414.1_pt1 | contig 22353 bp, 21 predicted proteins | sample 7062161 | NCBI WGS metagenome assembly JABAOC01 (sample SAMN14538625, study PRJNA623070) | marine sediment metagenome | biome: marine biome [ENVO:00000428]; feature: marine pelagic biome [ENVO:01000023]; material: deep marine sediment [ENVO:00002113] | place: India: Gulf of Khambhat ... | reverse complement strand
CCGCCAGTTCGCGGAGCGCTGGGCCATCATCCATCGGCCGATGGGTGTGAACAGACCTGCGCACATCTGGCTGAGCTTCTCCCCCGACCTGACCCACTGGGGCGAGACCGGCATCCTGATCGAAGCACGGCGCGGGGCGTGGTGGGATGCGCGCCGCATCGGGCTGTCCACGCCGCCGCTGCAGACCGGGCGGGGATGGCTGATCCTCTACCACGGCATCCGCAAGACGGCCACGGGGGCAATGTACCGGCTTGGGGCGGCGCTGCTGGACCTGGAGGACCCCCGCCGCGTGCTGCTGCGCGGCGACCAGTGGATGTTCGGCCCCCAAGAGCCGTATGAGCGGGTCGGAGACGTGCCGCACGTCGTGTTCCCCTGCGGGCTCACGGTGGCCGACGACGGGGATACACTGCGCCTCTACTACGGCGCGGCGGACACCTCAATCTGCGTGGCCACGGCCAGCCTGACCCGCCTTCTGGACTGGCTGGAGCGGACGGGCCGGCCGGGGGGCGAGGCGAGGGACCTGTGAGACGCGCCGTTCAGAACCGACCGGGCGCCTCCCGTACGCTGGAGCGGAGCCAGCCCTTGACCGCAAGGGCGAACGCGTTTACAGTCAGACCTGAGTCGGGTTTCTTCGCGAGGAAGTTGTGCGAGAGGGGGATCANNCGCGACCGGCGGGCGCAGGAGGAGTTCTACTGCCGACACTTCGGGTTCGAGCGGGCGCGCGTGTTCCAGGCCGGCCAGCCCGACGAGTTCGTCATGCTGAGGCTGGGCGGGGTGCGCATGGAGCTGTTCCAGGCGCAGGACGCCGGGCCGGAAGCCTACGGCGGATCCCAGGAGGTGGGGTTCACACACCTCTGCTTCCACGTGCCGGACGTGGCCGCCAAGGCGGCCGAGCTGCGGCAGGCGGGCCTGCAGCCGGAGGAAGTCATTGACTGCGGCCGCCAGGTGTCCGGGCTGAAGGTCTGCTTCTTCAACGACCCGGAGGGCAACCGCGTCGAGCTGATGGAAGGCTGGCAGGACGATCCNNCTGTTGAGGAACTGGGCTCGGCCGCGCCACAGATGGCGGCGGCCCATGGGGTTGGGGCGGCGCTCTCAACGCGACCGGATCCGGTTCCTCAACAGGCTGCTAGCCCGGCAGGAGGACGGCCACCACGGGAATGGTCACCAGGGAAAGGGCCGTACTCATCACGATGGCGCTGCTGACCAGGTCGCTGTCCATGGCGTAGTTCTCCTCGAGCACCGGCGTGAGGGTGGCCACGGGCATGGCTCCCTCGAGTATGATTGCGTGGAACGTGACCCTGTCCCGCGCCAGCACAGCGGCCAGGCCCCATCCGACCAGCGGCCCCACAACCAGCGTGATGGCGCTGACGACCAGGGCCGGCCCCGCCGCGGATTGCAGCCGCCGCAGGTCCAGCAGGATGCCCACGCTCAACAGGATGAGCGGGACGGTCATGCGGCCGAACGGGCGCAGCACCTGCTGAGCGAGCGCGGGCAGGGGAACCGCACCCAGGTTCAGCGCGAGTCCCACCACCATGGCCACTATCGGCGGGGCGGCCACGGCCACCGTCCGGCGCAGGGGTACCCCGCCGCGCCGGCCGCGCGTGTGAATCCACCCGATGGTCAGCCCCACGCCGTAGAAGACGGGCCACCACAGCAGGATGAAGTAGACCACGCGCTGGGCGCCCTCCTCCCCCAGGAGCGCGCCCGCCACTCCCAACCCCATCCAGCCGTAGTTGCCGAACGTGACGCAGGCGTGCACGGCCGTCCTGCGGGGCATCTCGCGAACCATCCGCGAAGCCGCCCATCCTATGGCGAACAGGACCCCTGTCATGAGCACAAATGCGCCGGCGGTCGGCGCGATGGCCGCTATGCTCTCCGGGCGGGCGTCGTAGAGGGAGAACAGCACGAAGATGGGCACAGTGAATCGGACCACGAACTCCCGCAGCAGCCGCCCGTGCCGGTCGTCGAACAACCCGACGAGCCGAAGGGCAAGTCCCAGCAGCATCGGCAGCAGCGCCGTCAGCACCTGTTGGGCTGTTCCCATGGCCGCCCCGCCGCTCCAGAGGGACCAAGTCGGTGGATAGGCTCAAAGCCCGAGCGCCTCGGCGGCCGGGTAGTACTCGATGAGCGAGTCCTCACGCAAGCGCTCCAGCAGTCGGCGCCGGGCGCTCGCCCTCTTCCGGCGCACGAGGCGGGCGCGTATCTCATCCTGCACTTCGGCGAAGGGCCTGACGCGCTGTTGCCGCACGCCCAGGAGCTTGACGATGGCGAACCCTCCGGCCACGCGCCGCACGCCGGAGACCTGCCCTGGTTCGAGCCCCCGCACCGCCGGCGGGCGCCAGTCGGGCCGGCTCTCCGGCAGGGCCACGTCGTGGAACCCGGCCGGATAGCGGTCGGCATCGGCCGAGTGGCGATCGGCAACCCGGCCGAAGTCGGCCCCGCCCCGGATCTGCGCCAGCACGGCCTCGGCCCGGCTGAGCACCTCCTGTTCGGACGCGCCCTCGGCGACGGGGAAGAACACCTGCTGATAGAGGACGCGTCGGGGAAGGGCGAACTCCTGTCGGTTCTGCCGGTAGTGGCTGCGCAGCTCCCGAGGTCCGACTTCCACGACGCTCTCGACCTCCTCGTTGAGCAGCTTGGCGATCAGCAGGGACTCGATGCGCATCCGGCGGTACTGCTCAGCCGTCAGGCCACGCTCGGACAACACCTGCCACATGCGGAGCCGGGAGCCCAGCTCCTGCTCCAGCCGCTCCAGTTCCCGCCGGCCGAACGACTCCAGGATCTGCTCGTCGCCTTCGGTGTTGACGTACCGTTCGCGGGCTTCCTGCACCAGCAGACGCCGCTCGATGAGGGCCTGGAGGGCCTGGCGGCGCTGGTGTTCCTCTATCTGCTCGGCCTCCGCCAGGGGGGGCCCCAGGTCGGGCACCGGCTGCCGAAGACCCCGGAAGCGGTCCAGCTCCCCCCGGGTGATGACGTGCTCGTTCACCCGCGCCAGCGGCTCCTCTTCGGCGAGCTGGCCGGCGGCACCGAGGGCCGCAACGGCCAGCAGGATGAGCGCTGTCGGCAGGCAAGCTCGTCTGTGCATGGCGCTGAATCCGGGCCGAAGGTCGCGCGGCATGGTAGCAGCCCGGCACCGAGAAGTCGAGCGGAAGGGCCGCCGCGGCTGGTCAGCCGACGCCTCAGATGTAGAACACGGCGTTGCCCGTCGTCTCGGTCAACGTGTCAATGATGCCCCACAGCCCGCCGGCCAGGAAGTAGCCCAGCACCATGCCGATGCAGAAGCGGCGCCCGGCCCGATAGGCCCGGTAGCCGCCCGCCCAGACCAGGAATGCCTTTGCCAACCAGGCCAGGAAGACGGACAGCCAGAAGCCCCGGACCATGTGGCTGGACATGACCAGCAGCGCCACCGGGTGCAGCGGCCACCAGAAGAAGGACCTCTGGGCGACCATGAGCAGCCCCATGAGCACCACCCCGCCCCCGGCCAGGAGCATGCGCGCGTGGCTGGGGTCGCCGTCCTGGTTGATGGTGACCTGGGCCCAGTTCCACGGGATCCAGCGGGGGAACGTTCCAAAGAAGTAGGGGTCCAGATGCACCCCGCCCCGCCGGTAGCCGATCCACACCGTCATGAGGGCGGCCGAGAGGAACGCCACCAGCAGGGCCAGCAGCATGGCCCACAGCAGGCCGCCCCGGCGCCGCTTTGTGAGGTACATCCCGTGGGCCGAACCGGACATGGGCGAGTTGCGCATGTCGAAGACCGAACCGTAGTGCATGCCCAGCAGAGCTATCTGGTCGTTGGTCACGTTGCCGCTGCCGAACGCGCCGGCGAGGACCTGGTTCGCCTGCGCGGGCGGGCTCAGCACGGGCAGGCCGCACTGCGCGACCACCCGCGCCATGGTGTAGTAGACAACCAGCGTCAGCAGCACCAGGGGCACGGTGTAGACCCAGCGCAGCCCCGCCAGCCGCAGCCAGACGGCCGAACCGACCACGCCGGCAACCAGCAGCAGGAGCGCCGTGCGGTAGCTGGCCGCCTCCCCACGGTCGTAGTCCCGCTCTCCCCACCCGAGGGCGCACCGCGCGGCCCGCAGCAGATGCCTGCGGGCCAGCCACAGGCTGCCAGCAGCGAACGAGACGGCCGCGCCCGCCGCCACGCTCTGCAGCGAGTCGCCGTACATGGTCGAATCGGCCAGTTTCAGGTTGTAGCTGTCCAGGAAGCAGGTCAACACCCACGAGGCCAACGCCACAAACCACACGCTGAACACCACCCGGTTCGGCACCAGGAAGAGCAGTCCGATGATGACCAGCTCCACGTGAAGGTAGAGCTCCCAGCCCTCGGTGAACTCAAGCGTCTCCCGCACCCGGAAGAACGTCTCCTCCGCCCCCAGGTAGTGCGCCACGCCGGTCAGGCTGGCCAGCACGAAGGTGGCCGACAGGCCGGCCCAGAACAGCCTGCTGCGGAAGATGCCGCCCCCCGCCCCCGGCTCAGCCGCCGCGCACAGCTCCGCCGGCACCTGCGCGATGGGAAAGCTCAGGTGCTCGTGGTCCACCCACTGCTTGCGCATGATGGTCATGATGGCCATCATCGAGCCGAAGGTAGCCAGCACATAGACGGACCACAGGGCCAGGGGCCGGATCCACGGCCCCCAGGGGATCGGGTCGCCCGCCGGCAGCCCCCGCCAGAACTTCTGGATGGCGAAGTGCGCGCCGTTCGGGTCCAGCGGGAACAGGGCGGCCGGCAGGTTGGGCCACAGCACCTGGTCCCACTGGTTGGTGGCGCTGTAGAACTGCCACGGCCCCGTGAGGGTAGGTATCAGGTAGCCCACGAGCCCGGAGGAGACCACCGCCCCGCCCACCAGCAACATGGCGCCGACGGCCATCAGCTCCTCCGGCTCCAGGGCCAGGCGCCGCCACAGCCGGCCCGCCCCGAAGTTGAGCACCACGACCAGCGCAAACAGCAGGAACGAGGCTCCCGCCGCATGGTAGTCGGCGAACATGCGGGAGCTCTGCAGGTAGAATGTCCAGTAGGGACCCCCTATGCCGCTGGCGGCGCACAGCAGGCAGCCCAGCAGGACGCTTCGCGGGGTCACGAAGCGCACTCGCCGCTCTGTCAGGCCGCCGGGCCCACCGTTCACACCAGGCCCGTCCTGGTTTGCGGGCTGTTGGGAGAGCGGCAGGTCCGGCGTCCCGCCGGACAAGGCGCGACGAGACGCCGCGCCTGCCCAGTCGGAGGGCGGTTGCTGCGGTGTTGGGGCGTTGTTCAACAGCCTGTCAGCAAGAAGCGGGAGCAGGGAGTGGCGGCGATTCTACCCAGGGGGCTGGCAGGGGTCAAACCGGGCGGCGTCGGCCGCCCTTCAGCGGCGGGACAGGGTTGATATGTCCGGCAGTTCGTCGGGCTGCTCGTCCTCCTGGTCCAGGTAGATGGACAGGCCCCGCCGCACGACGCCGAAACCGAACCGCTCTCTCAGATCATCCAGGCAGCGGTCCAGCCGGCGGCTGCGCCGGCCCTCCTCTTCGAACAGGCGGCACTGGCGGGCGCGCGCCGGGCGCAGGTCCGTCAGGCCCACCCCTACCAGGCGCACCCGCCGGCTGCGCCGCCAGCACATGCTCAGCAGGCGGCGCCCCACCCCGAATATCTCCTCGTCCAGGTCCGTATAGCCGCCGACGGAGCGGGAGCGCTGCACAGTGCTGAAGTCGTGGTAGCGCAGCTTCACCCGCACGGTGCGTCCCTCCATGCCCTCCCGACGCAGCGCCCGCCCCAGCCGCTCGGTCAGGTAGAACAGCATGGACTCGACGAACCGGTAATCGCCCGAAGCGCTCCAGAAGGTGGTCTCCCGGCTGATGCTGGATGGGCGGTCGGGCTTCTGCGGCTCCACTTCCCCCCGGCCCCGCAGAAGCCCGTGTATCGCCCGTCCGTGCTCCCACCCGAAGGCATCCCGCAGCAGCTCCAGCGGCAGCCGCCGCGCCGACTCCACCGTGCGCACATTCCACTTGTGGAGCCGGGCCAGCGTCTTGCGCCCGATGCCCGGGATGTCCTCCAGGTCCATCACCGCCAGGAAGGCCTCCTCCCGCCCCGGGGCGACCACCGTCAGCCCGTCCGGCTTGGCGAACCCGGAGGCCACCCTGGCCACCAGCTTGTTGGTGCCCAGTCCCACCGAGACGGTCAGCCCCGTGCGGGCCCGGACCACGCGCTTGACCCACAGGGCCACCGCGCCGCTCCAGCGCAGTTCCTCCGGCAGCATCACCCGCCGCCCCGGGGGCACCGCCCTCCGCTCCGAACGCCGATAGACGCCCTCCGGCTCCTGCACGAACGGCAGCCGCCCCACCGGCCGCGCCGACCAGGCGCCGTAGAGCCGCCGGCAGCCCTTCAGGGACAGGTACGCCTCGTCCAGAGACGCCTGCTCCACCGACGGGCTGACCGAGGAGAGCGCCTCGAAAACCTGCTCGCTGAAGCGGTTGTACTCCTCGTGCCGGCCGGGCAGATAGGCGGCCTGGGGGCAGAGTTCCCGCGCCCGCCAGATGGGCATGCCCGCTTGCAGGCCGAACGGGCGGGCCTCATACGAGGCGGAGGCCACCACCCCGCGGCCCGCCACCCCGCCGCCCACCACGACCGGCCGGCCGCGCAGCTCCGGCCGCAGCACCTGCTCGGCGGCGGCGAAAAACGCGTCAATGTCCACATGCATTATCAACGGTGCGTCCATCGGCTGTCTCCGGCCTCGGCGCATCCGTTCATCCGTATAGATACTATACCCCGGAATGGCTTTCTCGTCAAGTTGCTTTCGGAGATTTCGCGGTAGGAATTTCCGCGTCGTCGGCGGGCAGCGAACGTTGACACCGCAAATGCCGCATGGTATAAGTGTGACCTGTCTTACGGTAAGCGCGGCACCGTCGGAACGTTCCCCGCCTCTGCCCCGCCGGTATCTTCCCGCGGCTGAATGGCTGACGGGTTTGTGCCCGCCCGGGGGCGGCACGGCCCGGCGCTCGCACGGCACTGAACCCGGAACGGAACCATGGACATTGCAGAGATCGAAGCCAGGCCCCGAGAGGTCCGCGGCTCACGCGCCTGTCGCCGGCTGCGCCACCAGGGACTGATCCCCGCCATCATCTACGGCCGGGGCCAGCCCAACGTCCTGCTGACCCTGCGCGAGCAGGACGTGGAGGAGCTGATCGAGGAGCACGCCCTCATCGTCCAGGTCGGTTGGGACGGCGTGCAGGAGAACGCCCAGATCAAGGATGTGCAGTACGACGCCTTCGGCGACGAGATTGTGCACGTGGACCTGGTGCGCATCTCGCTGACCGAGCGCATCGTGGTGGCCGTGCCCGTCGAGACCCACGGGGACGCGGTGGGCGTCAGCGAGGGCGGCGTGCTCGAGACCGTCCAGCACGAGCTGGAGGTGGAGTGCCTGCCGATGGCCATACCGGACAGCATCATGGTGGAGGTCGCGGAGCTGGCGATCGGCGACAACCTGACCGTGGGCGACCTGCGGTTCCCGGAGGGCGTTGAGCCGGTGACCGAGGCGGACACGGTGGTGGTGACCGTCGTGCCGCCCAGCGAGCTGGAAGAGGAAGAGGAGGAGGCCGAGGAGCTGCTGCTGGAACCGGAGCTGATCGGCGCCGAGGAGGAGGAAGAGGCGGAGGAGGTGCCCGCCGAGGGCGCCGCGAAAGCCCCCCCGGCCCCCGAGCCGGAGTGACCCGCCGTGAAGATCGTGGCCGGCCTGGGCAACCCGGGGCCGAACTACCAGGCCACCCGCCACAACGCAGGCTGGATGGCCGCGGACGAGCTGGCCCGGCGCATGCACGCCACGCCGCGGCGCTGCCCCCACGGCGCCCTGGCCGAAGCGGACGACCTGGTGGTATTCAAGCCGCTGGCCTACATGAACCGGACGGGCCCCCCGCTGGCCCGGCTGCTCGACCGGCGGCAGACNNGGCAGACGGGCCCGGAGGACCTGCTGGTTCTGGTGGACGACGTGAACCTGCCGCTGGGCAGCCTGAGGCTGCGGGAGGGAGGCAGCAGCGGGGGCCACAACGGGCTGGAGTCGGTCATCGGGGCGCTGGGCACCGAGCAGTTCCCCCGCCTGCGGATGGGCATCGGCCCGGCGCCGGACGGGGAGGCGCTGAGGGAGTTCGTCCTGAGCCCCTTCGCGCCCGAGGAGCGAGAGGCGGCAGAGCAGATGACCGCCCGCGCGGCGCAGGCCGCCCTCTGCTGGGCCTGCGAGGGCATAGAGACCGCTATGAACCGGTTCAATCGCCGGGCGGACGAAGGGATCGTATGAGGTGGACAACCGCGGGTGTACGTGATACAAGAGAGGCCGCCGGCGGCGGTGCGCGCCGGGCCGTCCCAAGAAGCCAACCGTGAACGGAGGAGCAGTCTTGGCCGATAACCTGTACGAGGCGATGTTCGTGGTGGACGCCGCGCGCGGCGGGGCCGAGTTCCAGGAGATCATCCGGCACATCTGCAACATCCTGACCAACGCCGGCTCCCAGATCGAGCGCATAGAGAAATGGGACGAGCGCAAGCTGGCCTATCGCATCGGACGCGCCAAGCGGGGCATCTACGTGCTGTGCTTCCTGCGCGCTCCGGGGACGGCCGTGGCCCAGATACGCCACGACGTGGAGCTCTCCGAGCAGTTGCTTCGCGTGCTGGTGCTGCGGGCCGACCGGATCCCTCCCCTCGAGGGCGAGCCCTACAGCCCGGAAGGCGAGCCGCTCGAGGAGCCCACCGGTGTCGAACCCGCAGCCGAGGAGCACCAGGAAGAGCAGGCCGGGGCCGCCGAGGCAGAGCCCGAACCGGAGGAGCAGGAGCAGGATGCTGAGGAGCCGGAAGAGGTGGCCGAGGAACAGGCCTGACGCCGCGACTTCACGCAAGACGGGAGGAGGCTCCCGATGGCGAACTTCAACCGCGTGTTCCTGATCGGCAACCTGACGCGCGACCCGGAGCTGCGCTACACCCCCAGCGGCACCCCGGTCTGCGAGTTCGGGTTGGCCACGAACCGCACCTATACGACCAGCGCCGGCGAGCAGAGGGAGGAGACCTGCTTCGTGGACGTCACGATGTGGGGCCGCCGGGGAGTGGTCATAAGCGAGTACTTCACCAAGGGCCGTCCCATCTTCGTCGAAGGCCGGCTGAAGTACGACAGTTGGGAGACGGCCGACGGCCGCCGCAGCAAGCTCTCGGTGGTGGCCAGCAACTTCGAGTTCATCGGGGGACGCAGCGGCAGGCAGGGACCCGAGGAGCGCGTCGAGAGCCGGCCCGCCCCCTCCCGGCAGCAGCGCCGCGGCGGCAGCTCCAGCGCCCCGCAAGCGTCTGAGGAGGTTGATGAGGAAGAGGGCTTCGACGTGGCCGACGACGAGATCCCCTTCTGACCCCCGACGGAGACCCGAGCCAGGACGGCAACCATGGAAGTGCTGTTGCGACAGGACGTTGAGAACCTCGGCCGCATGGGCGACGTAGTGGAGGTGGCCGACGGGTACGCCCGCAACTACCTGCTGCCGAAGCTCTTCGCCGTGCCTGTCACCGATGAGAACCTGGACGAGATAGAGCACGCCCGAGAAGCCCGCCGCCGGCGCGACCAGGAGGAGATGGAGCGCATCAACCGCCAGGCCGAACTGCTGGAAGGCTTCCTGTGCTACATCACGGCCCGGGCCACCGAGAGGGGACACCTGTTCGGCTCGGTCGGCGCCGCTCAGGTTGCCGAGGAGCTGGACAGCAGCGGGTTCGAGGGCATCCGGCCCAGCAACGTTGCCCTGCCCCGTGCCATCGAGGAGGTGGGCGACTACGAGGTAGAGGTCATGCTCCATCCCGAGGTGCGCGTCCACATCGTCGTCCGCGTGGCGGCGGCCGAGGAAGAAGAAGAGGACTGAAGGCACGATCTCCTTTTGCACGCACCCGTTCGATGGCCGATCTGTCGGATGCCAGCAGCTCCGCGCGTGTGCCCCCCCATGACCTGCAGGCCGAGATGGGCGTGCTCGGCTCCATGCTGCTGTCCCAGGAGGCCATCTACCTGGCCCGCCAGCGCCTGAACGCCGAATCCTTCTACAAGCTGGCCCACCAGGACATCTTCCGCGCCGTCCTTGAGCTGGCCGACGCCCACAACGCCGTGGACATCGTGCTGCTGCGCGACGAGCTGTCCCGCCGGGAGAAGCTGGAGAAGGTCGGCGGCCAGGGCTACCTGGTGGAGCTGATGGAGGCCGTGCCCACCAGCGCCAACGCGGAGCACTACATCAGCATCGTGTGGGAACACGGCGTGCGGCGGCAACTGATCGAGACCGCCGTCGGCATCCAGAAGAACGCCTACCGCAACAGCCAGGACGTGGACGAGCTGCTGGACGAGGCGGAGGCGCACATCCTGGCCGTGCGCAGCGAGAAGGACTCCGCCCGCGTGCGGGAGGTCAACGACGTGCTGCAGAACATCGTTGCCCGCCTCGAAGAGCTGCACCAGAACCCCGGCCAGCTCACCGGTCTGGCCAGCGGCTTCTACGACCTGGACGACCTGACGGGCGGCTTCCACCCCGGGGAGTTCATCGTGGTGGCTGCACGGCCCAGCATCGGCAAGACCAGCTTCGCCCTGAACGTGCTGCATCACGTCTGCAGTGTGCAGCGCCGCCCCGCCGCCCTCTACAGCCTGGAGATGCCCGCCGAGCAGATCGTCAGCAACTTCCTGTGTATCCACAACAGGCTGGACACCCACGACTTCCGCCGGGGCACCCTCTCGGAGAAGGAATGGCGGCGCATGGAGCAGTCCCTCGATGAACTGGTCGGGCTGCCCCTCTACATAAGCGACGCCGCCATCCTGCGCATCATGGACCTGCGGGCGATGGCCCGCCGGCTGGCCCATGAGCACGCGGTGGAGCTGATAGTGGTGGACTACCTGCAACTGCTCACCCCCAACACCAGCCGCCAGAACCGGGCCACCGAGGTGGCGGAGATCAGCCAGGGGCTCAAAGCTCTGGCCCGCGAGCTGGAGGTGCCCGTGGTCGCGATAGCCCAGCTCAGCCGGCGCGTCGAGCAGGAGCAGCGGCGTCCCCGGTTGAGCGACCTGCGGGAGAGCGGCGCCATCGAGCAGGATGCCGACGTCGTCCTGCTGCTGCACCGACCCTACGAGCCGGGCGAGGAGGAGGACGGCGAGATACCCGGCACCCAGGCGGACCTGATCATCGCCAAGCAGCGCAACGGGCCGGTCGGCCTGGTGCGCCTGGTGTTCCAGAAGCGCTACCTGCGGTTCGAGTCGCGCACCACGCAGCCCAACTTCCGTTGAGCCACAGCCCATGAACCAGAGCCCCCGTGGGTCTCAGCGTCGGTGGCGTCTCGTCGGGGGGCTGGTCCTGATGGCGCTTCTGGCCTGCGGCCCCGCCCTCGGCCAGGCCGAACAGCCCAGGATCAGCCGCATCAACCTCACCGGCAACCAGATGCTCAGCCGGGACCGCGTCCTCGAGACCCTTGGCCTGCGGGAGGGTATGGCCTACAGCGCGGAGGACCTGGAGGAGGCGGTCGCCCGGTGGAACGAAGGGGGGGCCTACGGGACGCTGTCCTACCGCTTCGAACCCGCCGAGGAAGGCAACGTCGAGCTGATCCTGAGCCTGGCCGAACGCGTGGCCATCACCGAGGTCCGCTTCGAGGGACACGACAGGTTCAGCGCGCGCCGTCTGCGGGAGCTGGCCGAACTCCCGGCGGACGATGTGGTCAGCCGCGCGGACGTCCTGCTGGCCCGGCAGAGCATCCGGCGGGCCTACCGCGAGGAGGGCTACGCGGCCGCCACCGCCGAGGGCGCCCTCGAGGTGAGCGAGCAGGAGCGCCTGCTGGTCTTCTACGTCAGCGAGGGCCCCCGCACCTATGTCGAGCAGATCGTCTGCGAGGGCAACCGGGAGGTGGACTGCGACGAGATCCGCGACGCGATGCGCAGCCGGCAGCGCCGCTGGCCGGCTTTCCTCTGGCCGGGCTGGTACAAGGGGGACGTCTTCGAGAACGACCTGCCGCGGGTGGAGGACCTCTACCGGGAGGAGGGCTACCTGGACGTGCGCGTGAGCGGCCACGCGACCTTCAGCGAGGACATGAGCCGGGCCACGCTCCACGTGGTGGTCCAGGAGGGACCTCTCTACACTGTGGGCTCGGTCTCCTTCGAGGGGAACACGCTGTTCCGGGACTCAGAGCTGCTGCGGGCCACCGGCCTGCAGCCGGACGAGGCCTATCGGCCGTCGGAGATGCAGGAAGCCCTGCGGGTGATCGAGGAGCTCTACGGCGACCAGGGGCACCTGGACGTCACCGAACGGAAGGGCAACCTGGAGGGGCTGCCCCTCTTCCCGGAGCGGGGCACGAAGGTGGCGGTGCGCTTCCGCATCAACGAAGGCGAGCGCGTCTACGTGCGGCGCATCGAGGTGCGGGGGCTGACGAAGACGAAGGAGCCGGTGGTGCGGCGCAACCTGAACTTCTACCCCGGCCAGGTGGCCAGCCGCAGCCGACTGGAGGAGAGCGAGAACCTGCTGCGCAACACGGGCTACTTCTACGCCGAGGGCGAACCGGCGGTGCAGATAACCCTCGAGCCGGACGAGGGCCGTATGCGCGACGCCGTCGTGCGGGTCAAGGAGGGGCCCACGGGGCGTCTCATGCTGGGNNTCATGCTCGGGGCGGGGGTGGGCAGCGAATCCGGCGTCATCGGCCAGGTCTCGCTGACCGAGGGGAACTTCGACTTCTGGAACTGGCCGTCAAGCTGGAACGACCTGTGGCGCGGCAACGCCTTCCGCGGCGGCGGCCATCGGCTCTCCATCATGCTGCAGGCCGGCACGGAGCGCTTCCAGTATTCCATCTCCTTCCAGAACCCGGCGGTGTGGAACAGCGAGTACAGCTTCGGGGCGCAGCTCTTCTCCCGCGGCATAGCGCGCAACGAGTTCGACGAGTCGCGCACCGGCGTCGCCCTGTCGGTGGGTCAACGGCTGTCGAAGTTCGCCCGCCGGGCCGTCACCGTGGGCTACGAGAGGATAGACATAGACGACGTGCCCGACGACGCGGCGCTGGACATCCAGCAGGACGAGGACACACACTCGAAGCCGTACGTGGAGTTCGAGCTGAGCACCGACCGCCGCGACAGCCGCTTCGCCCCCACCACCGGGTACGCGGCCAGCGGCGCCCTGGAGGTGGCCGGCGACGACGTGGAAACCGTCAAGGTCATCCTGCGCGGCGAGAAGCACTGGACCGTGCGCGAGAAACAGGGACGGGGCAAGCACGTGCTGGGCGTGCGGGGGCGCCTGGGCGTGGTGGACAGCTACGACGGCCGGGTGCCCGTCTTCGAGCGCTTCTACGCCGGCGGCATAAGCACGTTGCGAGGGTTCGATTACGAGGGTGTCTCGCCGGTGGACCCGACCACCGGAGACCAGGTGGGCGGCGAGTCGCTGCTGGTGGGGTCGCTGGAGTACAGCCTGCCCCTGGCGGAGGACCAGGGGCTGCGGCTGGTCACTTTCATGGACGCGGGCTACGTGCAGGAGGAAGCCGACGAAGTCTTCAGCGGATGGGACGAGCTGCGCCTGTCGGTGGGGGTTGGTGTTCGCTGGCGGATGATGTTCCTCGGCCCGGCGACCCTGGAGGTGGACCTGGCGACAGCCCTGAGGGAAGAGGACGAGGACGAGACGCAGAACTTCCACTTCGCCCTGGGCGCAGAGCGCAGGTTTTGACTCCGACGCGGTGTTCGCGTAGAGTATTAGTCGCTTTTTCCCTACCGAAAGGACCCCCGCTATGCACAGGTTTGCCAGAGCAGCACCTCTCGCCCTTGGGCTGGCCGTTGTCTGTGCCGTCGCCTGGGGCGCGGCCGAGGCGACTCAGAAGGCCGCCGCACCCGCCGCCACGCCCGCGTTGCGCATCGCTGTCGTGGACATGTCTGAGATCATGCGAAAGAGCGGACGATGGCAGGACTCCACCGAGGAGCGCATGCGTATGATGGACCGTATGCGCAGGACGCTGACCAAGATGGGGGAGCAGCTCCAGGTGCTGCGCAACGAGTATGAGAATCTGCCGCCCGACACCGAACAGCGGGCACAGAAGCAGCGCGAAATGTCCGACGCGCTGCAGGATCTGCAAGAGACACGCAGCGAGTTCGAGACGGAGATCGCCGAGCATCACAACCAGGCTGCTCGCGAGATGTTCGCGGCCATCACCGAAGCCGTGAAGGCACATGCCGAGCAGAACGGCCTGGACCTGGTGCTGAAGAAACAAAACCTTGACCTGAGCGGAGCGCAGAGCGTGGAGCAGAGCCTGTTGCTGGCCACCACGGAGGTGCTCTACGCCCGCCCCGTGCTGGACATCAGCGACGCCGTGGTGAAGCGGGTCAACGCAGGCTATGCCGGCCCGGTCGAGACGAAGTGACTTGCTGGCAGCCTCCGCTCAGTCTGTCGCTGTTTCGTGTTGCTGGAACGTCCGACAGACCACGGAGGGCACGGAGAACGGCAGATTGCCGNNAGGGACGAACAGCGCCGGAAGGGAGGACGCAGATGAAGCCTTGTGCGTCCGTGGCATCCTGTCGTGCCAGGTCTGCTTTCGTTGTGCTCTTCGTGTCGTCGTGGTTGCTTCTTGAGTTCTCGGTGTTCTCCGTGCCTCCGTGGTGAAGGAACCCCAGCGAAGCAAGGTGACATGGCCCGGCCGCAAAGAACCATAGGCGAAACAGTGGAGCTGGAGGGCGCCGCCCTGTTCAGCGGACAGGAGATCAACGTCCGCCTGCGTCCTGCCGAGGCGTTCACCGGGTATCTGTTCACGCGTACCGACCTGCCCGACAGCCCCGTGGTGCCCGCCAATCTGGAGGCCCTCACCGACGGCTACCGCTGCACGACCCTGGCCTGGAACGATGTCGAGATCAAGTCCATCGAGCACTTGCTGAGCGCGTGCGTGGCGCTGCGGGTGGACAACCTGATAGTGGAGATGGACTCCGACGAGCTGCCCGCCCTCGGGGGCAGCGCGCTGGCCTACGCTGAGGCAATGCGCGAGGCCGGCCTGGTTGAGCAGAACGCGGAACGCCCCCTGCTGGGGCTGGAACAGACGGTCAGCGTGCCCCAGGGCCATGCGACCATCGTGGCCATGCCCCAGGAAGAGGGCCTCACGGTCAGCTACGTGCTGGACTTCGACGAGGGCTACCACCCCACGGAGGCATACACCATCTCGGTGACGCCGGAGAGCTTCATGGAGGAACTTGCCCCGGCGCGGACCTTTGGGTTGGGGGAGGACTACGAGGAGTTCCGCCGCCTTTCGCTGGGGGGCGGGGTGACAGACGAGAACGCCTTCGTGCTGTGCAGGGATGGCTCGGTGAAGAAGCCGCGCAGCGGCGAGCCGGCGGAGCTGATCTTCCCCGACGAAGCCGTCCGACACAAGCTGGTGGACCTGCTGGGCGACCTGGCCTTCGTCGGGGCGGACGTGCAGGCCCGCGTCGTGGCGGTGCGCAGCGGCCATCGGCTCAACACCGCCCTTGCCCGGCGACTGCACCAGTTGATGGAGAGGGAAGTCGGCGCAGAAGAGTACCTGGACGTGATGGAGATACGCCGGGTGCTGCCCCACCGCTACCCCTTCCTGATGGTGGACCGCGTGCTGCGCACCGAAGGGGAGAACCGGATCGTCGCCGTGAAGAACTGCTCGATCAACGAGCCCTACTTCCAGGGCCATTACCCGGACTACCCCATCCTGCCCGGCGTGCTGCAACTGGAAGCGCTGGCACAGACCGCCGGGCTGCTGCTGCTGCGGAAGCTGGAGCACACCGGCAAGGTCTGCCTGCTGGTCAGCCTGAGCAACGCCAAGCTCCGCCGCCCGGTCAGCCCCGGGGACCAGCTCCTGCTGGAGGTGGAGTCGGTGCGAGTGCGCTCGCGCACCGCGCTGGTCAAGGGCCGGGGAACGGTCAACGGCGAGCTGGCCTGCGAGGCCGAGATGAGTTTCATGCTCGTGGACGCAGACGCACTGTGATGGCCTCTGAGCGATGCAGCTCAGCTGCCCTCGGCTGAGGATACGCCCGGAAAGGACGGAGAGCACACTGATGAAGGTGCACCCGACGGCCGTGGTGGATGGCGGGGCGAAGATCGGCAAGAACGTCGAGATCGGCCCGCACGCCTGCATCGGACCCGAGGTGACCATCGGCGACGACTGCACCATCGGCCACGGCTGCCACATCGAGGGCGCCGTGACCATGGGCGAGAACAACATCGTGGGTCCATACGTCACGCTCGGAACTGCCCCCCAGGACCTGAAATACCACGGCCAGAACACCGAACTGATCATCGGCGACGACAACGTGTTCCGCGAGTACGTGACCGTCAACATCGGCACGGTCACCGGCAACGGCGTCACCCGCATCGGCAATCGCAACTACTTCATGATCTGCTCCCACGTGGCGCACGACTGTCACATCGAGCACGACGTGATACTGGTCAACGCCGTGCTTCTGGGCGGTCACTGCCACGTGGAGACGGGCGCGCAACTGGCCGGGGGCACGGCCGTCAACCCCTTCGTGACCATCGGCAAGCGCGCCTACATAGGCGGGCTGACGCGCATTGTGCAGGACGTGCCGCCGTTCATGATAGTCGAGGGCAACCCCGCCCGCGTCCGGGGCGTCAACGAGATAGGGTTGGGCCGGGCGGGTTACGAGGAGAGGACCATCGAGGAGCTGTGGGAGGCATACAAGGCCATCTACCGCACGCGGGAGCTGAACCGCTCACGGGTATATGAGCAGATCGAGAACGATCCGGACGCCAGCCCGGAGGCGATGTACCTGGTGAAGTTCCTGCGCCGCTCGCAGGACGGCGTGCACGGCCGCTACCTGGAGAGCTTGAGAAAGCACTGAGGTCACCATGAGCGACGAGCAACGGCAGAGATCGCAGGTGCAGCAGGTGGGCGTCTTCGGTCTGGGCCGCTTCGGCCTGGGGCTGGCGGTGCGACTTGCCGAACTGGGCGCCCAGGTGCTGGCCGTGGACGCCGACAAAGACCTGGTCGAGCAGGCCGACCAGCGCGTTGCGCGGGCAGTGTGCCTGGACGCCACCAACGAGTTCGCCATGCGCAAGCTGAACCTGCAGGAACTGGACCTGGCCATCGTCTGCATCGGGCGCAACATCGAGGCCGGACTGCTGATCACCGCCGTGCTGCAGCGGCTGGGCGCGGGCGACATCTGGGTGCGGGCCATTGACCAGAACCAGGCCCAGATACTGGAGGCAATGGGTGTCAGCACCGTCATCAGCCTGGAGAAGGAGATGGCCCGACAGGTCGCCCAGAAGGTCATGATGCCCGGCATCCAGGTCATAGCGCCCATCACCAGCGGACACGCCCTGGCCGAGGTCAAGGCCAAGCGCGAGTTCGTCGGCAAGACCCTGCGCGAGCTTGACTTCCGCAACAGCTACGGGCTGAACGTCGTGGCCATCAAGTCCCGCGAGGTCACCACCGGCCCCGACGGACAGGAGAAGGTCGAACACCACGTCAATGACCTGCCCCACGCCACCGACGTCATCGAGGAGGGGGACCGCCTGGTGGTGATCGGCCCGGACGAGAAGCTGCGCAGCCTACAGGCCGACTTCTGAGCCAGCGACCGCGCAGGTCAGTCGCCAAAACCGTCCGGATGGGCTGAGTGCCACAGCCAGGCGTGCTCGACGATGGTCTCCAGCTCCGGATACCGCGGCTCCCATTCCAGCTCGGCGCGCACCTTCCGGGGGGAGCCCACCAGCTCCGGTGGGTCCCCAGGCCGTCGCTTGCCCTCCACCAGGGGGAAGTCGCGGCCGGTCACCGCCTTGACCACCTCGACGACCTCCCGCACCGAGTGCCCCCGCCCCGTGCTCAGGTTGTAGATCATCACTGGATGTTCATCCAGCGCTTCCATCGCCATCACGTGCGCCGAAGCCAGGTCCATCACGTGCACGTAGTCCCGGATGCACGTGCCGTCGGGAGTTGGATAGTCGCTGCCGAAGATCGTCACGCTGTCCCGCTGCCCAAGCGCGGCCTGCATGACCAGCGGTATCAGGTGGGTCTCCGGGTCGTGGTCCTCTCCGATGCTGCCGTCGGGCGCCGCGCCGGCGGCGTTGAAGTATCTCAGCGACGCATAGCGCAGGCCGTATGCCTCGGCGTAGTCCCCCAGGGCCCACTCGACGGTCGCCTTTGTGCGCCCGTAGGGGTTGATGGGGCGCACGGGCTGATCCTCAGTGATGGGTACCTGCTCCGGCACGCCGTAGAGCGTGCAGGAGCTGGAGAACACGAACCTGTCCACCCCCCGGCGGCGCATGGCGCGCAGCAGCGTCAGGGAGTTGACGACGTTGTTGAAGTAGTACCTCTGCGGGTTCTCGACCGATTCACCCACGTAGGCGCTCGCGGCGAAGTGCATGACCGCTTCCGCTTCGGCCTCCCCCAGCGCCGCCAGTATCAGGTCTTCGTCCTTCAGGTCGCCCGCGACGAGCTTCGCGTCGCCGACCGCCGAGCGGTGCCCCTCCGACAGGTTGTCCAGCACCACGGGCCGGTGCCCGGCCTCGCCCAGCGCCCGCACCGCGTGGCTGCCCACGTAGCCCGCTCCGCCTGTGACCAGCACGTTCATGGTTGCATTCTGCTATTCGGGGGGAATGTGACGGCCGCTCTGCCCGCGTGGGGCAACAAGTGGGGATTATACGCCGCCCGGCCCTCGTGCGCCACCCGGCGCGACGCCGCTACTGCCGGCGGCCGCAATAAGGGCACTCCCGGTCCGTGATCAGGATGCTCTTGCGGCAGTGGCGGCACTTGACCCGCACCGAGGGCGGGCGGTCCACAAGGTAGGCGACCAGCCCGAACGGCCCGAACCACAGCGCGCCAAGGGCCCACAGCACCGGATGCGGCATCCGGCGCCGAACCGCGTCCAGGTAAACGTAAACCGGGCACGCCAGCCACAAACCCAGCCCCAGGAAGGCCAGCGCGGCCACTGCCAGGACGAATCCTACCTCCATGACGACTGCCGGGCCGTTAAGTTGCTGAGTTGTTGGGTTGCTGAGTTGCCGGGTCCCGCCAACTCAGCAATTCAGCAACCCGACAACTAACCAGCACGCACGATCACCGGGCCGAGGTACCCCTCGATCTCCGCCTCCTGCAGGACGGCGGTGGTGACGACCATGAACCGGTCGAATCCCTTCTCAGCGGCCACTGCTTCGCTCCGTCCAGGCGTGGCTCAGCAGACACGGATTCGCACGGATGAACGGCAGGACAATAGTGGCATTCCTGCCCTTCCATCCGCGTCCATCTACGTTCATCTGCGGCTTCTGCTGCAGTCAGTGTCTATCCACGTTAATCCGCGTCTCGTTCTGCGTCCTCGGCGACGGCGGCGCGGAAGTAGTCCAGCGTCATGCGCAGCCCTTCCAGCCGCTCCACCTCCGGCTGCCAGCCGAGCACCTCCCGCGCGCGGGTGATGTCGGGCTGGCGCACCTGGGGGTCGTCCTTGGGCAGCGGTCCGAAGACGATGTCACTATCGGAGCCGGTCAGCTCGATGATCTCCTCGGCGAGCTGCAGGATGGTTATCTCGTCGGGATTGCCCAGGTTGACGGGGCGGTGCTCCTGGCTCTCCAGCAGGGCGGCGATGCCCCGGACCATGTCCCTGACGTGGCAGAAGCTGCGCGTCTGCGACCCGTCGCCGTAAACGGTGACCGGCTCGCCCTCGAGTGCCTGGCGGAAGAAGGTGGGCAGGGCCCGTCCGTCGTAGAGGCGCATCCGCGGCCCGTACGTGTTGAAGATGCGCGCGATGCGCGTGTCCACGTCGTGCACCCGGTGGTAGGCCATGGTCAGCGCCTCGGCGAAGCGCTTGGCCTCGTCGTAGACCCCGCGCGGGCCGACGGGGTTGACGTTGCCCCAGTAGTCCTCCGGCTGGGGATGGACCTGCGGGTCGCCGTAGCACTCGCTGGTGGAGGCCAGCAGGAAGCGGGCGCCCTTGTCCTTGGCCAGGCCCAGGGCCTTGTGCGTGCCCAGGGCGCCGACCTTCAGGGTCTGGATGGGGTACTCCAGGTAGTCCACCGGGCTGGCGGGGGAGGCGAAGTGCAGCACGTTGTCCACCTCGCCGCCGATGCCGATGTAGTTGGTGACGTCGTGGCTGACGAACCGGAACCTCTCCCGGCCGGACAGGTGTTCCACGTTACGCCGGGAGCCGGTGATCAGGTTGTCGAGGCAGATGACCTCGTGTCCCTGCTCCAGGAAGTAGTCACACAGGTGCGACCCGATGAACCCGGCTCCGCCGGTGATGACCGTGCGCTGAGCCATGTTGAGTCCCCCACTCAGATCCTGTGCACGTGGTTCTGCGGCCAGTCGCGCAGGGCATTGCGCGCGTCAAGGATGAGCGGCGCCTCGGCGACGATGCGCTCCCATGGGAAGGCTGCGTGGTCGGTGACGATGAGGACGCAGTCGCACTGCGGCAGGTTGGTCTCCTCCAGGGGCGTCGAGTCCAGCCGCGTCCCGTCCGGCAGCGTGACGCTCGGCACGTGGGGGTCGGTGTAGGTGAGGACGGCGCCGCGCTTGAGCAGGTCCTCGATGATGACCAGGGCGGGAGACTCGCGGGTGTCGGAGACGTCCCGCTTGTAGGCAACCCCCAGCACGTGGACGTGGGAACCGTTCACGGGTTTTCGCTCCCGGTTGAGCAGCTCCGCCAAACGCTCGACCACGTGGCGGGGCATGGAGGCGTTGATCCGCCCGGCCAGGTCAATGAAGCGAGGCTCGAAGCCGTGCAGCCGCGCCTTCCACGCCAGGTAGAACGGATCCACGGGAATGCAGTGCCCGCCGAGGCCGGGGCCGGGGTAGAACGCCTGGAACCCGTAGGGCTTGGTGCGCGCGGCGTCCACCACCTCCCACACGTCAACCCCCAGCTCGTGGCACATCAGCGCCAGCTCGTTCACCATGGCGATGTTGACGCTGCGGTAGGTGTTCTCCAGCAGCTTGACCATCTCGGCCACGCTGCTGTTGGAGACGGACACGACGCTGTCCACCACCTGGCCGTAGAACTCGGCGGCGGCCCGCGTGCAGTTCGCCGTGACGCCGCCGACGACCTTCGGCACGTTGCGGATGTTCCACTCGGCGTGGCTCGGGCCGGGGTCAATGCGCTCCGGGCTGAAGGCCAGCCAGAAGTCCTGCCCCGCGCTCAGCTCGCCGCGCTCCAGCCGGGGACGGGCCAGTTCCTCGGTAGTACCCGGGTAGGTGGTGCTCTCCAGGATGATGAGCTTGCCCGGGCTCATGTGCTCGGCGATGGCGTCCACCGCGCGCACGATGAAGGACACCTCCGGCTCCCCCGTCTTGCGCAGGGGCGTGGGCACGCAGATGAGCACCACGTCGCTTTCGGCCACGGCCGCATAGTCGGTGGTGGCCGTCAGCCGGCCGGCCTCCACCAGCTCGCCCAGTTCCTCGTCGGTGACGTCGTCGATGTAGGAGCGGCCGGCCCTTACCATCTCGACCCGCTCCGGGGCGACGTCAATGCCAACCACCCGCCGGGCCGCCGCTGCGCAGCAGACGGCCATGGGCAGCCCCACGTACCCCAGCCCGGCCACGGCGACGACGAGCCGCCCCCGGCGGGCCCTCTCGACAAACTCCTCCAGCCGGTGTGGAGCGTCCTCAGGCGGCACTGCTCAACCCTCACCTTCTGTCTGGACGGGCGCTTCGGACGGAACGAAGATGCGGCGCGCGTGGTCCATCACGTAAACCGGGTCCGTCCACTGCGCCCCTTCGGGGGCGGCCTCCAGGGCTGTGAAGCACTTGTGCAGCGAGGCACTCAGCACGTCGCAGTAGTGTATCAGAAGCGCCTCCGGCGCGCGCGGCAACACCGGCGCTCCCCATTCCATCCGTCCGTGATGGCTCAGGATTATGTGCAACAGCAGGTTCTTTCGCCGCGCGGCCAGGTCGGCCTGCCCGGCAGGGACTTCGGGCTTGACGGCACTGTCCCACAAGTTGCTGACCATTGAGGCGCTGATGAACACGTGGTCCAGCAGTTCACCGGCCTCGGTGGTTCCGCTGATCCCGCTGACCAGGCGGTAGGAGTTGACCTTGCCGATGTCATGCAGGGCCGCGCCGGCCAGCAGCATCTCCCGGTCCAACCGGCCGGGGAACAGGCCGCCTATGCGGTCGGCCAGGTTCCAGACCTCGAGGGTGTGCTCGGCCAGCCCGCCCTGGTAGTTGTGATGGTGGCGGCTGGCTGCGGGGCTTTCCTTGAAAGCAGCGGCGAAGCTGCGGTTGCCGTGCAGCTCCGCCATCAGGCGCTTGAACAGGGCATCTTCGTGCTCCTCGCCCTCCCAGTTGAACAGCGTCTCGAAGGCCCGGTCAACGTCCACGTCCGCCTGTCGCACGAACGCGCCCAGGTCGTGCTCCTCGGGGGACAGCATCTTGTAGCGCTGGATGTTGAGCTGCTTGGCGCCGCGGTATTCGTCCAC
>JABAOC010027408.1_pt1 | contig 22353 bp, 30 predicted proteins | sample 7062161 | NCBI WGS metagenome assembly JABAOC01 (sample SAMN14538625, study PRJNA623070) | marine sediment metagenome | biome: marine biome [ENVO:00000428]; feature: marine pelagic biome [ENVO:01000023]; material: deep marine sediment [ENVO:00002113] | place: India: Gulf of Khambhat ... | reverse complement strand
ATAAATTTCCTTTGCTTGAGGTAAAATATAACTTATGCCACCTTTTTTAGTCTTTAGCATCATCTCTCTTTGCTTCTTTTCTCTATCGATTATTGCGTTTAAGATTACCGCAAAACATTCTATGCCCAACCCTTTTGCGTGGTTTTTCTGGTATTTTTTGATTTACTTTGTTCTTGGATTATTCCTACCATTATTTAGTCCTATTCAAGTTATTCCATCTGACTTCAGCGTACTTCTATATAACATTCCATATGCAATTGCGATTTATATAGGAATTTTTTGTTTCTCTCTGGCTGTTTATAAACTTGATGTTACTACTATGGGGCCATTAGCCAATTTGGGTAATGTTTTTACGCCCTTACTTGCTTTTTTCATCTTAGGCGAAAAGATTTCTACACAGAATATTCCCTGGCTTTTATTAATTATTGCCGCTGGAGTTTTTGCCGCTTATGATGAAAAACTGAAATTGAAGGCTTTTTTTAATAAATATATTTATCTACACCTTATCTTTGTTTTTTGTTTGTCAGTAACAAGAATAGTTTCTAACATAGGAACAAATGCAGTGGGTTTTTGGAACTTTACTTTTTATGAATTTTTTTATGGTTCAAGCCTGCTTATATTAATAACTCCGTTTATCTATAAAAAAATTAGGGTAGGCATCAAACCAGTTCTGTTCTTGATTCCAGGAGTGTTATTAGAGTTTTTTGGGCTTTTGGCAGTAATAAAAGCCTTTTCTTACCAGGTTGTTATTCCAACAGTTATTACTTCTATTCCGCTCGCTAGTATTATTGCTTTCTTTCTATCAAGGCACAATAAGAATCTTCTCGAATACCATCCTTTAAAAACTTATGTAATCAGGTTCGGTGGTATTTTTCTAATGACATTAGGACTGTTAATGCTTTTGTAATAGAGAATAAATAATTTTGAAAGTTGTTGTATTATTTTCTAGATAGATAAACTAGTTGCGACAGAGGATAAACCAAGATTTTTAACTTTAGCTATCTCCTCCCTCAACTCCTGCACAAACCTGAAATCTTCAAAAACCTTAATAATATGGGAAAAACTCTTGGTTATATTAAAGCTACGCCCTTCGAGCCAGGAATATAAAAGCCCTATTTATTGGGCTTTTTTGATTTGGTAGAATGGACTTATGAAGATTGTTGTTAATAAAAAAGATATAGTTGATTATTACGAATATCATCAAAAATTTTACAATATATTTTGGACAGGTAAAGATAATTTAGCGATTCATTGCGGATTTTGGGATAAAGATACTAGAAATCTTAATGAAGCTCTCATTAATACCAATCGATTTTTGGCCGATAAGGCTAGAGTAAAATCATCAGATGTTATTCTCGACGCAGGGTGTGGAGTAGGGGGAAGTGCTATTTGGCTGGCGAAGGAATATGAAACAAAAGTAGTAGGCATAACTATAAGCAAGACGCAAGTTGCTCAGGCAAGAAAGAATGCCAAGGAGAATAAAGTAGACCATTTAGTGAAATTTTATGAACGTGATTTTATAAAAACTGGCTTTAAGGACAAATCTTTTGACGTAATTTGGGCGATTGAGAGTGTCTGTCATGCGGAAGATAAGAGAGAGTTTCTAAAAGAAACACATAGGCTTTTAAAAAAAAGAGGAAGGCTGGTTATCGCTGATGCCTTTCAGAAAAAAACAAGCCCGACGTTGGAAGAGCAGAAAATCATTAGGACCTTTATGCGAGGCTTAGCCGTTCCCAATATAACTACAGCAGAAGAGTTTGGGGGTTATCTAAAAGACTTAGACTTTAGAAATATCAAATTTTTCGATAAGACTAGAGAAGTGATACCTAGCTCAAAAAGACTTTACATTATGTGTTGCTTTGTCTATCCCTTGGCTTTAATTTTAGCAAAATTTAAAATAATTAATGAAATGCTTAAAGACAATATTGCTGCGGGTATTGTTCAATACAAAGGCATTAAAAAGGGCATAGCGGTTTATGGAGTTTTTTATGCAGAGAGATAGGTTATTAAGTTAGTTCTGGCCTTGCCCATCAGGTGGAGCCGGGAATAGAAAAGCCAGATTTATTGGGATTTTTTGGTTGTGGTAGAATAGGAGTAATGAAGGTTAAAGGTTTACCTTGCTGGTTAATTTCTGGTGTAATAATTTTTCCGGTCTTGATTGTTCTAGGATTACTCTTTGCACTTGCTTCTGGAGGTAAAATAAATGCTTTGTATTGGATGATTATTCCTTCGATAATTTTTGAAGAGACTTTCGAGGTTTGCTGTCGGACATTTTCTGACAATTTGATTTTTAATACTCTTTTCGCTGGAATTTTTTGGTTTGGAATAGGTTCGTTAACTGGTTTGTTGGCCGAGAAAGTCAAAAACATTCTTAATCTTTGACGTTTGCATTTATTCATTAACCACACTTAATGACTGTTTTGATTTCACTGGAGCTAAAACAGTTTCTGACTTTGCCCTTCAGGTGGAGGTAATAACAGAAAAGAGAAGGGAGGTGATGATTAATGGCAGCTAAAGAGAAAGAGATGGCTAAAAAAATAGAGAAACAAGTGGAGAAAAGAGTAGAAGCAGGAGTCAGTGTTTTTGTTGCTGTCACCGTGACCTTTGTCATTTCCGTAGTCATATTTAAATTCGTGTGGGCGTGGGTTGTTCCTGATTTATTTCCTGGGGCGGTCGCCCAGGGCTTAATTAGCGCAGATCTGACCTGGTTTGCCACGGTGAAGTTAGCTGTGCTTGTGACTATGTTGAGCGGTTTTTATCCTTCAATCCGAGAAGCCTTCAAGAGTCGGCCGTGATGGATAGTCGCGGAAAGTAATTCTTGCGTTTTGGTAAAATAATTATATGTGGACTTGTCCTCAATGTGGAAGAATCTTTAAAAGAGCTAAGCAGCCTCACAGTTGTAAAAGGGTTCCTCTTGAGAAACACTTTGAGAATAAAGAGAAGGCAAAAGAACTTTTTGATTATTTAGTGGAGCAGGTTAACAGTCAGATTGGTAAGTGTAAGATAATTTCCATTCCCTGTTGTGTTCATTTGTTTGGGAGATATGATTTTTTGGCTGCCTTGCCAAAGAAGGGCAGGCTGGAGATAAGGTTTGCCTCGGATCGAGAGCTTAACAGTCCCAGGCTGAAGCAGAGTGTACCCATGTCTTCAAAAATTTTTAAGAATTGTTTTGATATAAGTTCGGCAAAAGAGATTGACGAGGAATTTGTTGGCTGGTTGAAAGAATCCTATCATCTTAAGGATTAGGGCTAAAACTGGACTTCGTTATTTCAAAAAAATCTCATTCAGAGGGAGTTCTATTTGGGGGGCGAGGTTTAATCTTAGAAGCTCTTTCTCTGTTACCCACTTAAAATCATCATGTTCTTCACTCAGTCTTATTTTTCCAGATCTTATTGATGCCTCATTGATGACAATGACAAAGGTGGTGCCCTCGTAAGTGATTTCTGAGGCGATGCGGCTGCTTATCTGGAGGGGCGGCTTTTTTGTGTCAACTAAAAGGCCGGTTTCTTCAAAAACTTCTCGTTTTAGGCTTTCGTTCAGTAACTCAAAAGAGTCTAGTTTGCCTCCGGGTAATTCCCAGGTACCGGGGAATGAGCTTTTTGCCGACCTTTTTATCACTAGATACTTGTTTTTTTTCTTGATTAAGGCACTGCCTATTAGCTCGAGCCTTTTTTGTTTTTTTGGCCTGATATATTTTTTAAAGATGTAATTCGAGATGGCTTTGTTTGATTCGGGGGATAAATTTAGTTCCTGGGCTTTGAAGAGGTTAATCAATCGGAACTCAGAGTGCTCTTTTCGGTCTATTTTTACAACGCCACTAATGAAGTCGGCGATTGCCGCTATTTCTAAGTAGACAAAGTCCTTATATTTTCCCCTTTCGGTGACGATGCGGCTTTGGCAGTAGTAATCATCAGAGCTTATTTTGATGACAATTCCCGTCTCTTCATAAACTCTTTGCTCAATGGTGTCATTGAGGGTTAGTTTTTTGATCATTTTGCCGCCCGGAAGCTCCCACTTATTTTTGTTGTAAAGCCTGTCAGGGCCTCTTTTTAGAAGAATGATTTCGTTTAAATCATTCAAGACTAGGGCCCGGACGGCTATTAGCGTTTTGTCGCTTCGCATGATGTTAATTTTTAGGCAGGGAAAATCTTTAAAAGTACGGATGATTATAGCACTTTAATCACTCAGTTTCTACAAGGTAAGAAAAATGAAGAGGCGAGGGGGGGTGTGGCCAGTTTAGAAAGCATTACTCAGCAGGAACGTAGAACAGAATTTGGAAAGCCTTGGAGCTATCTCTCCAGTCTATTTTTTCTAACACTTTAGAGCTTTGCGGGGGTGGAGTGCAGTCTCCTTTATTGACATAGAGGATTCCTTCTTGAACTTTACCTCGTTTAATGTTTTCTTCTGACAGGGGGCAGTCTTCGGGGACAAAGTAATATTTATCGAAACCAGAATAGTCCAAGTCTCTGGGCGAGCCCAGGCTTTGATATTTTTTGGGATCATATTTTTGGTAGAAGAGGAGATAAATGTAGGGGCTGGAGACGGCCTTGGTGAGGGTGACTTTGTTAAATTGGGGAGAGTGTTTATCTAAGGCTGATATCAGCGGTTTGAAAGCATAGCCCCGGTATCGGGGGGCGTGGACGGGCTGGTGGACAAAGAGCTGGTGTAGGAAAAGGGTAGTGCTTTGGAGAAAGATTAGGAGAGTCACCACCACGATTGGCCAAAACAATTTTTGCCCTCTTATTTTCTTCAGGAATTGGAGGAGGCCATAGGCAGAGATGAGTTCTAAAGATAAGATGGTCATAAAAAAGCGGTGGACGTTGGGAGATTCGTGGACGGCGAGAGCCAGGGTGGCGGGAACAAGAAAGAGCCAGCTAGTGATGAAATAGCCCCACTTTATTCTTTTTTTAAGGAGGAGGAAGAGGCCGAAGATGACGAAGGGCAATTCAATTAGGTAGAGGATGCCGGTGCAGGGCGTTCTTTCTCTTTCTGGGAAACCGCCCTCCATGAATAGAAATTCAAAGTCAAAGTAGCGAAAATAATTTTTGATGAGGTAGAAAGTGTAGTCAAGCGGTTTGTTATGGAAGAACCGAACCCAGAGAATGGGCACGTCTTTATCTTCCCGGATTTTCTCTTCCAGAGGCAGGATAACCTCGGGAGTTTTAAAAACCGCCAGTTGTTCAAGCCGGGCTCCTTGGGGGCCAAAGATTAAAAAGAGAGCGACGAGAAAGACAATCGAATAACCAATGAGCGTTAGTTTCTTTTCTTTTCGGCGCAATTTTTTCCAGAAAAAGACGAGAACAAGAGGAATGAAAAGGGGTAGAAAGGTGCGGGGTGAGGCATAGGTGAAGAGGCTCACTAGCCAGAAGAAGCAGTTAAGAATTAAAAGATAGGCTTTCTTTTTTTCTAGCCAAAGGAGAAAAAGGTAGAAACCGAGAATGAGGAAGAAGACGGCGATCAACGGATCTGACTGGACTCGAGAGAGGAAGACGGCCAGAGGAGAGATGGCCATTAAGGCGGCCGTAATCAGAGCCAGGCTTTCGTCTTGGGTGAGCTTTCTAATTACCAAGAAAGAAAGACCGACTAGCAAAACCCCGAAGATTGCCGAGGGGAGCCTTACCGCTAGTTCGGTGAGGCCAAGGAATTTGATGAAAGGAATGTCGAGATAGGCATAAACGGCACCCTTATAATCACCAAAAGACTTGAGGATTAGGGGGAGAAATTTGCCGTATTCATCCCGGCCAGTTAAAAGGAGGGAATAGGCGTTGTAGCCAAAGGCGGCTTCGTCGGCGTGGAAGCCCTCGGGAATTACTCCCAGTTGCCAGAAGCGGAGGAGGCAGGCCAATAGTAAAATCAGGGTGAGCCCGAGATAAACTCTTTTCATAGAAAACTGGCTTTATTCTAGCACATTTATTAGTTGACTCCCTCTTTCAATAGTTGTTAATATGGAACTAATGGGAGGAAGAGCTGGATTTCTTCAGACAATATTGGCCATTTTAATTTTGGGAGCGGTTCTTTTTGCTGGCGCCCTTTTTATTCCTTGGCAGGGGGTTAACTGGGGGAAGATTTCCTTTTTGCCCGCCCAAACAATTACGGTCGTGGGCGAAGCTCAAACACAAGAAAGAAGTCAGGTGGCTAATTTTACTGCTGGGGTAACGGTCATTGGTGATGACAAAGAAGCGGCCATTGCTGAGGTTAATCAAAAGACCGAGGCACTGATTGAGTCGGTTAAAGGCTTTGGCATTGAAGATAAAGATATTAAGACCCAAAACATTAGCGTTCATCAGGAAGAAGAGACTTTTTATGAAGAGGGTCGGCAGAAAAGAAGACCAGGGCAGTGGCGGGTGAGCAATTCGATTACCATTACTCTTCGAGACGTAGACCGCGCCTCTGCTTTGGCTGATTTACTCGCCAAGAGTGGGGCGACCAACGTTTACGGTCCTAATTTCTCTCTTGAAGAGGGCCAAATCAGTGATGAAGCCCTTTTAGAAGAGGCGATTAATGATGCCAAGGAAAAGGCGGGGATTATTGCTGCTTCTGGCGGAGGTAGTTTGGGAAGAATTCTCAGCATTACCGAGGGTTCCCAGGCCCCCAGGCTTTATACTGGAATTGGTGAAGCGGGTGGAGGTGGGACTCCAATTGAACCTGGCTCAACCACAGTGAGTAAATCAGTAACGGTTGTTTTTGAATTGAAGTGAAAGCATGAGGATTGTTTTTTGGACCTTGATAGGCGCTTTTGGACTAATCGCCGGCGTCTTTTTTATTCCTCCCATAAGAGATTTTTTCAAAGGTCCCCAATTTCTTTTCCCCTTTATTCTTTTTTCTCTCTTAGGAGGAGTCTTGATTTTTTTTACCATTAAAGAGAGAATGAAAGGGATGCTAAGGAAGTTTCTGCTCCTGACTGGTGCCTCTGCCGTAGGCTTCTTTTTGAGCGTTTTCCTCCACAACTTTCTTTATGCTGCGACTATTCTCACCAGCCATCTGCCCCTTTTGCCTTCATTGTTCGAAATTCTTCATGGGCTCTTTTTTATCATTGCCGTTCTTGTTTGTCCTTTAGGGTTTTTGGTCGGTGCTGGGGGAAGCATTGCCTTGTTTATAAAAGAGAGGAGGTGAGAATTTTGGCAACTAAAAGATACGCAGGCTTTGGTGTTAGATTTGTTGCTTGGTTAATTGACGCGGTGATTCTGGGGGCGGCGATGGGATTTGTTCGTCAAGTCATGTTGGTTCCCTTTTCCGGAGAAAGTCTTTTAGATAATGTGGGCTTTTTGGTTGGGCCCTTATATGCCATTTTGCTTTGGGTCAATTGGAATGGCCAAACGATTGGTAAGAAGGTGATGAAGATTAAAGTGGTGAGACAGGACGGTAAGGCTTTGGATTACAAAGCGGCGGTGATTCGCTACCTCTGTTATTTTGTTTCCTCGATTATTTTCTGTCTCGGCTATCTCTGGGTCATTTGGGATAAAGAGAAGCAAGGTTGGCATGATAAGATTGCCGGGACCTACGTTGTCGGAGAATAGAACTGCCTGTTTCTTTTTTGTTTCTTTTTTGGTAGAATCAGGCCGTTATTAATGTTTTAGGAAAGCTCTCTTTTAATCTTCGGGGAAGCTTCCGTTTTTTTTGAAAGGAGGTGAATAGATTGAATAAGCTTTATGTTGGCAATTTAGATTATGGCGTGACGGACGATAAGCTGTCAGAGCTATTCTCTCAGGCAGGCAAAGTGGTGAGTGCGGTGGTTATTACCGATCGACAATCTGGACGTTCAAAAGGATTTGGCTTTGTAGAGATGAGCAACGAGGAAGAGGCTAAAAAGGCGATCGAAACTTTTAATGGAAAAGATTTTGAGGGCAGAAAACTGGTGGTTAATGAGGCTCGACCTAGGGAACCAAGAGAAGAACCGAGATAGTCTTAAAAGAGATTACATAAGAAAGGGGGTGAGATAGTGAAAAGCAATAAACTTTTACCCATCATTATTGGTGTTGTCGTCGTGGCTGCTTTGGCAGTGGGGGCTTGGTGGTTTATGGGCAGGGGAGCTTCCCTACCGGCGATGCCGGGAGAAGAAGCCCAAGCTCCTGCTGGAGAAGCCCCGGCTACGGGCGAAGGAGGCTTTGTCGGGAAGTTAAAAGACGCTTTGACTCTGGGCCAATCAATGAAGTGTGTTTGGCGCCAAGACGAAAGCAACTTTGCCATTTCCTACATCAAAGATGACAAGGTTCATACTGAAGTAACTCAAGCAGGCAAAAAGGCGCATTCGATTATCAAGGATGATTGCTCTTATTCTTGGGAGGAAGGAGCCACCCAAGGTTTTGAGATGTGCTTCGAGCCTGAAGAAGTGGGGGAAGTTGAAGAGGTAGAGGAGGCTGAAGAGCCGGCCTCTCCTGAGGAGATCACCGGCGAGATGCCCGACTATGAATATAGCTGCGAGCCGGCGGTTGTTTCTGAGTCGATGTTTGAGCTCCCCGCGGGGGTTAATTTTGTGAGCCTGGAAGACGTCATGGGTGGCTTAGGGGAGTAGGGCCTTCCCTTTTTTGTTTTGGCATGGTTATAATGTTTTTGAGGACCTAAAGCTTTAGGAATTGGGCAGGCGGGAATGATGAGGAAAAAAGGCCTAACCATAATTGAGCTACTCATAGTGATCACGCTGCTTGTTTTGCTGCTCGTGGCGGCAATTATTTTTGCTCCGACTCAAATAAAAAAAGGCAGGGATGCGCGCCGAAAAGCAGATTTGGACGTTCTCAAGATTGCCCTTTATGATTATTATTTTGACCACGACTGTTTTCCCGAAGAGCTTCCTGGGTGTGGGGAACGGTTTGGTTCAGAAGGAGAGCCCTATTTAGCCAGCATTCCTTGTGATTTTGATGACCAGCCTTATCGTTATCTCACCCGCCAAGGGGGAGGAAAGTGTAAGTTGTGGTTTCGGATTTTTACCAATTTAGAAATTACCTCGGATCCAGACATTGATAAGGTTCGCTGTCGGGCTGGCTGTGGCCCTAAAAACGAATGCATTTACAACTATGGTGTCGCCAGCACCAACACCCAAATTTACCGGAATTGCAGTGACGCTTATGTTTGCGCTCCTGGTGGAGGCTGCCTGCGGTTTGAAGACCCGTGGATGAGTGGCTGTCCTATTGCTTTTGGTGAAGATGACAGTTGTGATGGAAAGTGCGACGATCCGGCTAATCGTTGCCAAAATAGTAGTGGCAAGCAAGTACCTCAAGAGTGATGAGGCGGGGAGTTACTCTTACTTTTCTTTTTCTCTTTTTCTTTCTCCTTCTTTTTTGTTTCTTTCTCATTCCTCGGCGTTGGGTAGTCCAAAAAGAGATTGAAACTGAGTTTGGCTTTTCTTATAGCCATCGCCACGCCGTCTTTTTGGGGCTAGACTGGCAGGAGGCCTATCTCGCTCTGCTGGATGAATTGGAGCCTAAAAGCGTTCGGTTGCCCGTTTTTTGGTTTGAAGCGGAGGAAGAAAGGGGGGAGTTTGATTTTGCCCTTAATGATTGGCTGATTGAGAAGGCGGAAGAGCGAGAAATCCCGGTGGTTTTGGAAATTGGTTATCGCTCTTTTCATCGCCCAGAGTGTTATCCTCCAGACTGGGCCAAAGATTTAAGTCAGCCAGCGTTTGAAGAGGCGCTGCTTTCCTTTTTAGAGGAAGGAACCAAACATTTTTCCCAGTATGAAGGAATTGAGGCTTGGCAAGTGGAGAATGAGCCTTTGGATGTTTTGAGGCCTTGGTGTCGGAAATTGAGTTCTTCTTTGGTGGCCAAGGAGATTGAAATGGTTAAGGCCAATGATCCCCAAGGCAGGCCAATTCTTCTTACTTTTGGCGGGGAGATTTTCTTGCGGCCCTATTGGCGGGGTTTAGTACCCAAAATTGATCTCATCGGCGTCAGCTTTTATCCTCGGGTTTGGCATAAGCTGACCCGGAGTTATATCAGCGCTTATGATCAGGGCCTTTTTTCCTTGAGGAATATCGCCATTGAGCGGGGTGAAGCCATTCGTTTGGGCAAGCGCTTTTGGATTGTCGAGTTTCAAGCCGAGCCTTATGGAGATAAGCCGATTACTGAATTGAGCCGGGAGGAGATTGAGGAGACGGCCACCCCCAATCGCCTCCAAGAGTATTATCAAATCGTTGAAAAAGTGGGTGGAGTGGAGCGGATTTATTTCTGGGGGGTGGAATGGTGGTACAAAGAGCTGCTTGAAGGTAGACCAGGGATGTGGGAGAAAGGGAAAGAGTTTTTCTCTTCTTGACAACTGCTTTCGTTTCCGATAAACTCCTATGTGTTTGGTAGGAGTTACATGTTTGGACTAAGTAAAAAAACCGATTACGGGATGGAATTGATGATTGCCTTGGCCAAGAATTATGACCAGGGCCCTCTTTCTTTGCGCCGGATTGCTAAACAGAAGAAGTTGCCTTTTAGATATCTTGAACAGGTAGCCACTCCCTTGCGTAAAGCAGGCCTGATTGAGGCCAAGCAAGGTAAGGGCGGTGGCTATCTTTTGAAAAAGAAACCTAAGGAAATTTCGGTGAGAGAAGTGGTGGAGGTTTTAGGAGGGCCAGTGGAGGTAGGCTATTGTGCCGGTTGTCCCAAGATAGCCAATTGTGGCCAGAAGGATGTTTGGACCGAAGTGGGAGATAAAGTGAGAGAGACAATTGAAGACAAAACTTTAGCCGATTTAATTTGATGAAAAAAGTTTACCTTGATTATGCGGCGACGACACCTTTAGATCCCCGGGTTTTAGGGGCGATGATGCCCTATCTAGAAGAGAAGTTTGGCAATCCTTCTTCAGTTCATTTTTGGGGGCAGGAAGCAAGGGAGGCAATTGAAAAGGCTCGGAAGCAAGTGGCTAAAGCTTTGGGTTGTAAGTCCTCAGAGGTCTATTTTACGGGCACCACCACGGTCAGTGATAATTTGGCCATTCAGGGGGTAGCCCGAGCGGCAAAGAAAGCAGGGAGGGGGAATCACCTAATTACCTCTGCGGTGGAGCACCATGCCGTTTTAGACACTTGCCAGGCTTTAGAAAAGGAAGGGTTTAAGCTGACGGTTTTACCGGTGGATAAGCAGGGCATGGTTGATCCGAAAGATGTTGGAAAAGCGATTAATGACAAAACAGTTTTGGTCACCATTATGTACGCCAATAATGAAGTGGGGACAGTTCAGCCGATTAAAGAAATTGCCGATATAGTTAAGAAAAAAGGGCTCTTAATTCATACCGATAGGCCCAAATACAGCGCTTCGCTTCACACCGATGCAGCCGCAGCACCCGATTATTTAGATATGGATGTTGGCAAGCTTGGAGTGGATTTGATGACTCTTGGGGCTCATAAGTTTGGTGGGCCCAAGGGTGCGGGCCTGCTTTACGTGAGAAGGGGAGTGGCGATCGAACCTCTAACCTTTGGAGGACACCATGAGAAAGGGCTTTATCCAGGGACTGAGTCACCGGCTTTGATTGTCGGTCTGGCCAAGGCCTTAGAAATTGCTACCCAAGAGAGAAAAGAAGCGGTTGAAAAAGTGACTAAATTGAGAGAGAGGTTAATTAAGGGAGTTTTAGACAGTGTTCCTGGGGCGGAACTGACGGGCCATCGGATCCAGAGATTGCCTGATATTGCCTCTTTTGTGATTAAAGGCGTGGAGGGTGAGTCGATGCTTTTAGCGCTTTCTGATAAGGGCATTGCTGCCTCTTCGGGTTCGGCTTGTACCTCTGGTGTTTTAGAACCAAGTCATGTTTTGCTGGCCATGGGCATTCCGGCAGAAAAAGCCCATGGTTCTCTTCGCTTTTCCCTGGGCAAAAGGACTACTGAGGGAGAAATTGGCTACGTGATTAAAGTCTTGCCAGGCATAGTGGAAAAATTAAGAAAGATGGCCCCAAAAGGAGTTTAAAATGGCTGATTTGTATCCCAGTTTTTATTCTAAAAAAGTGATGGACCATATTCGCCATCCCCGGAATCTGGGTGAAATCAAAAATCCTGATGGAGTGGGGACAGAGGGCAATCCCGTTTGCGGCGATGTCATGCGCCTATTTATTAAGGTGGGGAAGAAAAAGGGTAAAGAATACATTGAGGATATTAAATTTCAAACTTTAGGTTGTGGGGCGGCTATTGCCAGTTCAAGCATGCTGACGACCATGGTGAAAGGTAAGCCTCTTGAAGAAGTGAAAAGGATATCGCGAAAGGCAATTGCCGATGAACTAGGGGGTTTGCCTCAAGCCAAGATTCATTGTTCGGTTTTGGCGGGCGATGCTTTGAAGAAGGCGATTAAGGATTACCGGAAGAAAAAGAAGGATTAGTCAAGGAAAACCGGTTGGCAATAGTCTTGGATATAGATTTCTTTGAACTCGNNTCTCTTGGAAAGTAAAAATAGCCACGAGGCCTTTTTTGGTGGCTTCAGACCAGGGTTGGTCAAAGATAAAATTGCCCAAAGAGTAAACGATTTTGCTTCCCTGGTAGTCTTCTGTTTTTTGAATGACGTGAGAGTGGTGGCCCAGGGTTAGGTTAGCTCCAGCTTCAACTACTTGATGGGCTAAGTCTATTTGCCTTTGAGTTGGTTCCTGGGCATATTCGATTCCCCAATGAAAAGAAACAATTAAAATATCTGCTTTGGGTTTAGCTGTCTTTACTGCTTCAAGAATTTTTTCTTCTTGATAACCTGAAGTGAGATTAAAACCCAAGAAACCCAATTTTGTGCCCCTGATTGTTTTAATAATCAGTTTTTCTTCAAGAGCATCTATTGAGTTTTCTTGAAGTAGTTGTTTAGTCAAAATGACTCCTTCTAAACCATAGTTATTGATGTGGTTGTTGGCCAGGTTGGCTATATCTATGCTGGCAAAAGTTAAGCCCTCAATTGCTTTTGGGTCGGCGCAGAATTTCATGCCTTCATTGGTGGTAGGACAATTAGGAAAGAACGGTGATTCAAGGTTGACAAAAGTTAAATCCGCAGAACTGAGAAAAGAGGCGGTTTTTTGAAAAGGGTGGGTAAAATCGTTTAAGGTTCTCATTTTGGCGTTGACGCTTCTGCCCAGCATAACGTCGCCCGCGGCCACAAGAGTGATGGGCTCTGGTTTTAGTTTTAGAAGCTGGCCAAAGAGAGAGATGGGCTTCCTTTTTTGCTGAGAGAGCTTGTTCTCTTGGGGAAGCCAAAAAAGAGAGATAAGAGCAAGAAAAACAAGGGCAAAAACGAGGGCGATGATGAATTTTGCTTTCATTGAGAATATTGAACTTCGCTTTCAGCTTGCATAATCTCCTTTTGACTATACTAAGCAAGATTATATAATGGAATTGAAGAAAGGGGGTGAGAAAAAGTGAAGTTTAAAAAGAAAGATTGGAGAACCTTTTCTCAGGCCTTTATGGTTGGTTCTGCTCTTTCTGTTTTAGCTGCCACCTGGGGTTTTCTTTACCAAGACATCATTTTGGCCTCTACCCAATGGCTTCTGGTCGCCGCCGTCTTGGCAGCCTTTGGTTTATACGCTAGAATAGAGAGTTAGAATGATCTTCGTCAATTTTAAGACCTATGACCAGGGAACGGGCCAAGATGCCCTTAAATTGGCAAAAATTTGCCAAGCAGTAGAAAAAAAGACTTCGATTAAAATTATTCCTTTAGTTCAACTCGCAGACACTTTTCGTTTATTTAGCCAGAATTTTGAGGTTTGGGCGCAGCACGTGGACAACATTAATTTTGGCCCTAACACGGGGCAAGTTTTGCCCCAGGCAGTGGTAGAGGCAGGGGCCAAGGGGACTCTTTTGAGTCATTCTGAGAACCGGCTGCCCGTGGAAGTGATTAAAGAGACAATCAAGAGATGCCAGGCTTTAAAGCTGAAGACTTTGGTTTGTGCTGACAATTTGGAGGAGGCAAAAGTGGTGGCTGAGTCTAAGCCCGACTTTCTTGCCTATGAACCACCCGAATTTATTGGTAGTCGGACCGAGTCCGTTGCCTCGGCCAAGCCGGAAGTGATTAAAGATTTTGTTGTGGGAATTAAAAAGGTTCCGGTTTTGGTGGGCGCCGGGGTTCATTCTCAAAAAGACGTCAAGGTGGCTTTGAAATTGGGTGCCAAGGGGATCTTGGTGGCCACGGACGTCGTTTTGGCCAAGGATCCGCAAAAAGAATTAATTGATTTGGCCAGAGGTTTTAAGTGAAGAAGCGCTATAAAATTTGCATTTCTGGAGGCTCGATGGGCAAGCACGTTGAGGCGTCTTATCCCTTGGCTCGGCAAGTGGGCAAGGAGATTGGCAGGAGAGGCCACATCCTTATTTCTGGTGCTACTACGGGGGTGCCTTATGAAGCGGCCAAGGCGGCTAAGAAAGCGGGTGGTTCTAACATTGGCTTTTCTCCGGCTGGAAGTGAGGTAGAGCACAAAAAGAAATATCGCTTGCCCGACGAAGGCATTTTTGACCACATTATTTATACTGAAGCTGGTTACGCTGGAAGGAACCTCCTCATGGTTCGCAGCGCTGATGCGACGATTATGATTGATGGGCGAATGGGAACGCTCAATGAATTTACGGCTGCCTTTGAAGAAAACGAGATTGTTGGTGTTTTAGAAGGCTCTGGGGGGACGGCGGATGAAGTTAGGCGGATTTTGGACGCGGCTAAAAAGGGCACCCGAAAGGTGATTTTTGATAAAGATCCAGCCAAATTGGTTGATAAAATCATTACCAGAATAAAAAAAGAAAAAGCAAGTAAGTAATGAAACTGCCCAGTGCTAAAGACCTTGACTTAGATAGTAAAACGGTTCTTTTGAGGACCGATTACGATGTTCCTCTTGATGAAGATGGTAGAGTGGCCGATGCTACTCGGATTGAAGATTCCTTGCCGACGATTAAACATCTTCTTTCCCAAAAGGCAAAAATCATTGTTATTGCCCATCTCAATCGCCCTGGCGGCAAGGTGGTTAAGGGGCTAAGCCTTAAGCCGGTAGCGGAGAAGCTTAATCTTCTTCTTGATAAAGAAGTCCGCCTTTCTAATGAAGTTTTGGGAAAGAAAACGGAACAAGCGGCCAAAGAGCTTAAGCCCAAAGGCATTTTACTTTTAGAAAATCTTAGGTTTGATTCTCGAGAGATTAAGAACGATCGGGGTTTTGCTAAGAATCTAGCTGGCTTAGCTGATTTTTTTATTAATGATGCTTTTGCCGTTTCTCATCGAAAACATGCCTCGGTGGTGGGAATCCCCCGCTATTTGCCTTCTGCTGCTGGTTTGGATTTACTGAAGGAGGTGGATACTTTGAGTAATGTTCTTCAAAAACCCCGTCGTCCGGTGGTGGTGATTTTGGGAGGAGTGAAGCGGAGTAAGACGGAAGCGGCGCGGAAGATGGTGGGCTGGGCTGATTATATTTTAGTCGGGGGGAAATTGGTGATTTATAATGGCCTGCCAGATTTGCTTGATCATGAGAAAGTTAAGGGTCACTTGAAACGAGAGGGTGAGGATATTACTCTAGAGTCAGTTAAGGAGTTTGAAAAAGTTATTGCCCAAGCAGGAACAATTATCTGGAGCGGGCCGATGGGGGCTTATGAGAAGGAAAAATTTAATCAAGGGACAAAGAGAGTTGCCCAGGCTGTGGTAGACAGTGGCGCTTACACCGTCGTGGGTGGGGGTGACACGGAGGCGGCTTTAACTAAGTTTGGTTTGGTGGATAAAATCGATTATATTTCCTCGGGTGGGGGAGCGATGCTTTTCTTTTTGGCAGAAAAAACTTTGCCAGGAATAGAGGCGATTCAGAAAGGGCAGAAAGGAGTTAAGGAATGATTCGAGTGGCGATTAATGGTTTTGGCCGGATTGGTCGGGTGACTTTTCGGGTGGCTCGGATTCATTACCCAAAGAAAGTTAAGATTGTCGCCATCAATACTTCAGGGAGTATGGATGTTCATGGCTGGGCTCATGCGCTGAAATATGATTCGGTTTATGGGAGGCACAAAGAGAATTTTAAAGTCGAGGAGAAGGAGAAGGGCGATGAGATTGGCGCTTTGGTTTTTGGCAAGGAGAGAATTCCGGTTTTGGCTCAGCGTGAGCCTGAAAAAATTCCCTGGGAGAAATACAAGGTTGATGTGGTCGTTGAGGCAACGGGAGTTTTTACTAAGGGAGTCGATGCCAAGAAGCACGTTCTTGCCGGAGCCCAGAAAGTGGTGATTTCGGCTCCCTCTGAGGATACGCCCGCCTTTGTTATTGGCGTCAATGAGAAGAAGTATCGGGGGACGGTGGTTAACAATACTTCTTGCACCACCAATTGTGTTGCTCCGGTGACCAAGATTATCTGGGAGAATTTTGGGATTGAGAAGGCGATGATGAGTACCATTCATGCCTATACCGCCAGCCAGAAGCTGGTAGATGGCTCAGGGAAGAGTTTAAGGAGGGCTAGGGCGGCGGCGATTAATATTGTCCCGACGACTACTGGGGCGGCCAGAGCCACGGTGAGGGTAATACCGGAGATTTCGGGGCTTTTTGATGGTTTGGCCTATCGGGTGCCCATTGTTTGTGGTTCCGTTTCTGATTTTGTTTTTTTGGTGACCAAGAGAACTTCGGTGGAAGAAGTTAATCAGGTTTTTAAAAAGGCGGTCAAAAGGGAATACAAGGGGATTGTTGAAGTGACCGGGGAGCCTTTGGTTTCCACCGACATTCTGGGCACGACCGCTTCTGCCATTGTTGATTTAAGCCTTACTCGGGTGGTGGACCATGACCTGGTCAAAGTGGTTGCTTGGTATGACAATGAATGGGGCTATTGCTGTCGATTGATTGAAGAAGTGATTTTGGTGGGAGGAGGGAAGAGATGAAGAAAAAAGATTTGGCGGCCTATTTGGACTTAGCTAATCATCATCCTGATGCTACTCCTAAAGACATTGAATTCCTTTGCCAAAAGGTAAGAAGACATAGACTCCATGCCGCTTTTGTTAATCCTGGCTATGTGCCCTTGGCTCGGGAGTTGATGGCGGATGGAGTGGTGGGGACGGTGATTGGTTTCCCCCTTGGTCAGGAGACCCAAAACATCAAAGTTTTGGGAGCAATTGAAGCAGCTAAGCGGGGCGCGGATGAGCTTGATGTTTCCATGAACGTCGGTTTGTTTAAAGGGGGCAAGGGGGACCAAGTTTTGGCGGAGATGGAGGCGGTTATTGCCGCTGCCAAGAACATTAAAGGCAGTGTTTTGGTGAAATTTATTATTGAGACTAGTTTATTAAGTGACGAGGAGATTAAAAAGGCGAGTCGATTGGTGCTTAAATCAGGAGCGGACTTTGTCAAAACTAATTCAGGCTGGGGGCCCAGAGGGGCAAGTTTAAAAGACGTGGAGATTATTAGGNNGTAAAATTAAGATAAAAGTGGCGGGGGGAATTCACACTTACAAAAGCGCGGTGGCTTTTGTTGAGAAGGGGGCCGATCGGATTGGCACCTCCAAAGCGGTGGAGATTATTAAGGGAGTGAAGAAATGAAGACCCAAGATATTTTGAATCTGGCTAAAAGTGGAGGCTATGCCCTGGGGGCTTTTAATGCCGGTGATTTGGAGATTGTCAAGGGGATTCTTCAGGCGGGAATGGAGCTGAAGTCCCCCCTTATTGTTGAAGCCTCTCCCGGGGAGATTAAATTCTTTGACCATCAGAATTTTGAGAGTGTGATTGAAAATTTTAAAAAAGAAACGGGCTTGCCGGTTTTGACCAATCTTGATCATTCTCTAGGTTTGGAGGAAGCCCAAGAAGGGGTTGAATCTGGCTTTGATTTAGTCCATTTTGATGGTTCTGATTTGGCTTATGAGGAGAACATTAAGATTACCAAAATGGTGGTGGATCAGGCACATGAGAAAGGGGTTTTGGTTGAAGGTGAATTTGATAAGATTTTGGGTGAATCGGCGCCCCATCGGGAAGACGCTGAATCGCTTCAGGCAAAGGGAAATTACACTGATCCGGACAAAGCGGCTGATTTTGTGAGTCAAACGAGAGTGGATATTTTGGCTGTTTTTGTGGGCAATCTTCACGGGACTTACAAGCAAGCACCCAAGCTTGATTTGGAGCGGCTGAAGATGATTGCAACGAAATTGCCCTGCTTTCTTTCCCTTCATGGTGGCTCTGGTCTATTAGATGATGACATTAAGCAAGCGATTGCCGTGGGTAGAGTGGTTAAGATTAATGTTAATACTGAGTTGCGGGTGGCTTATCGGAAGACGTTGGAAAATGTTTTGAAAGGCTCTGAAGAAGTGGCCATTTACAAAATCATGCCGCCGGTGATTGCTGNNGGTTCAGAAAGTGGTTGAGGAAAAGATAAAGCTTTTTGGTTCAGAAGGAAAGGTTGAATCTCCCTCAACTGAAAGTTTACCTAAGCAACCATGAAGTTCGACACCATCTCTTTTGGCTCGGCTGTTCTTGACGCTTTTGTTACCTCGCCAGATATTAAGGTGATTAAATCAACCGAGTTTTTTACCAACAAGGCGATTGCCGTGCCTTATGGAACCAAATCTGAAGTGGAGAGGTTGGTGATTTGTTCTGGTGGGGGAGGGACTAATACGGCGGTCGGTTTTTCTCGTCTGGGATTAAAGGCGACGGTGGTGGCTCGGTGCGGTTGGGATTTTGCCGGGAAGATGGTTCGTCAGGAGATTAAAAAAGAGGGAGTGGATGACCGTTTTTTGGTCCAGACAGAAGGAGAGCAAACTGATTATTCTACCATTCTGGTTGCCCCGGACGGGGGGCGGACCATCTTGGTTTATCGGGGGGGGACTCGGCTAGAAAAGTCTTTGATTAATTTGGAAAAACTTAATGCCTTTTGGTTTTATCTTTCTTCTCTAGAAGGTAATCTGGCGTTGGTGAAGGCATTAACGAGATATGCTAAAAAGAGCAACATCAAGGTGGCCGTTAATCCGGGAAGAAAGGAATTGGCCCAAAAAAAGAAGCTGCTCAAGATTGCTCAAGATTTTGATGTCCTGATTGTTAATCGGGAGGAAGCGGCCCAACTTCTTGGTCTGACAATTGTTGATGAGAAAGTTTTTGACAAGATGTGTTCCGCTTTGCCCAAAGTGATGACAGTGATCACTGATGGAGAAAAAGGTGCCCATGTTTGTGTTCCCGGGAAAGGGAGATTGGTAATTGATGGTTTTAAAATGAAGAGGGTGGAAGCGACGGGGGCGGGTGATGGTTTTGGGTCGGGGCTGATTGCCGGTCTGGCCAAAGGGTGGGAGTTGGAAAAAGCCTTGAGGTTAGGGGTTTCTAATGGGGCGTCGGCGGTGACCCAATTTGGGGCCAAAGCCGGGTTAATTAAGGAAAAAGAGATTGATTTTTGGCTGAAGAAAAAGCTTTCCTATCACTGGGAAAAATAGTTAATTTCGCACACTCTTCTTACTCAGAATTTCCCTCCAAAATCAAAAAAATTTTTCTTGAACAAAACCCGAAGATTTTGCTATGATATAAACATGGTAAAAGTTAAAGAGAGACTTTGCCGGACGATTTTATCACCGAGCCAATTACCGGGATGTGACTATACCCTTAATCCTTATGTTGGTTGTCTTCATGGATGTGTTTGGTGTTATGCAAGATACATGAAGCGCTACACCGGCCATGATCAAGAAAAGTGGGGGTCTTTTGTGGACGCCAAAATTAATGCCCCTGAAGTTTTGATTAAAGACATCCGTCGTTTGAAAGATAAGCCAATGATTTTTCTTTCTTCTGTTTGTGATCCCTATCAGCCGATTGAGGCAAAATACAAATTAACCCGACAATGTTTAGAAATTCTTTCTCAGTTTTCTTTTCCGGTCGGGATTTTAACTCAGTCAAAACTGGTCACTCGGGACATTGATTTGTTTAAGAGGTTCAAGAGCATTGAAGTGGGGATGAGTTTTATTACCATGGACGAGAAGGCAACGCGGATTTTTCAACCCGGAGCAGCCCTGCCTAAAGAGAGAGTGGCCGTCCTGAAAAAGCTCCATCAGGTCGGGATTAAGACTTATATCCACGTCGGGCCGATTTTGCCTTACTTTACCGATTTTGAGGCCATTTTTAGGGCAGCGCATCAGTTCATTGACTCGGCCATGGGAGAAACTTTGAATGTTCGGGGAGAAAATTGGACGGCCTTAGTGAGGGTCTTGTCGGAGCACTATTCCCAGCTTTTACCCTTGTTTAAAAAAGAAAAATTTAAAGACCCTGGTTATCTTGGGCAAGTGGGGGTTGATTTTGAGAAGGCGGCAAAAAAGTTTAAAATAGGAGTGTCAGGAGTTTATCATCATGCCTAAAGTCGACAAAGTCTCATGGGGAAAGGTAAAGGTTGATGGTCGAGATTATCACCAGGTTTTGTTGATTGGTGATGAGGTGATTGAGAGAGAAAGTGATAAGCTGCACGATTTATTTGGGACGACCCATCGAATGGGAGATTGGGAAAAGAAAAAGCTTGTGTCGGGCAAACCAGAGATTGTTTTGGTGGCCACGGGATGGAGCGGGTTGGTTAAAATTGATGAGGATTTTAGGAAGGAATTAGGGAAGGGAAAGGTTAAGTTAGAGACGGTTCTTACCCCCAAGGTGGTTAAGCGCTATAATCAACTGGTTCAAGAGGGCCGACGGGTGAACTCTTTAATTCACACTACTTGCTGAGATGTTTTTTAAATCTAAACCCGAGCAGGAAGCTCTTCCTGGAATCAAACCAATTAAAAAGCGAGTAAGAAAAGAAAAACGGGGCGATGGCCGACGGGCGATTGTAGTTTTGTTTGTCATCACCGTTTTAATCAGCGTTCTTTTTTATCTTCAAGCTGAATTGCCCAAGCTTTGGGAAAGAATTACCGCTCCGGCGATTATTTCCAAACTGCCTGAAGAAAAAACTGATGCCAGTCCGGTTTTGGAAAGAATTGAGAAATTAACCCAAGACCTGACGGGCACTTATGGAGTTTATGTTTATCGACTTGAAGACGGAGAAGAGTACGGGGTTAATCAAGGCAAAGCTTTTCCCGCCGCTTCTCTGAACAAACTGCCGGTGATGATTGCCGCTTACCAACAGGCTGAGGCAGGCAGACTTGATTTGGAAAAAGTCTATGTTTTGAAAGAGGAAGATAAGGTTGAGGGAGCGGGGATTCTTTATTCTAAACCGGCGGGAGAGAAATACAGTTATCGTCAGTTACTTGAATACATGGGTCAATATTCAGATAACACTGCTTTTAAGATGATGCGCCAGGTAGTGGGGGAGATTGTCGTTAACCAGATGACACCCAAGGAAGCGGGCGAGCTGTTTAGAAAGTTACATGAAGGAGAATTGATTAATCAAGAAAATCAAGAGGAATTACTGGGGTTTCTAACCGACACTGAGTTTGAAGACCGAATTCCTCAAGGGGTGCCAGAGGAAGTCCGGGTGGCTCATAAAATTGGCACTTTGGCTGGGGTTTACTCTGATGCGGGAATTGTTTATGCTGAGGATTCTTTTGTCCTGGTGATAATGACTAAGGATGCCCAGGAAAAGGAGGCTTTGGAAATGCTTCCCCAAATTACTCGGGCGGTGTGGGATTTTGAGATTGAGAGTGAGTAAAATTCAAACCTCGATGATCTTAATTTTTTTCCCTGTTATGTCGGGATAGGGATTGGGGTATTCAGCAATTCTTACTTTTTGGCCCTTTTTTAATCTGGTTCTGCCCGTGTCTAAAACGGTTTTGGGATAATAAGGCAAAAGATCTAATTCAAGGAATAGATCTCCGAGTGGGTCCCAGATTCCGTATTCTTCCTTCCAGCGCAGGCTATCAAGGTCTTTAAGAACAAAGACAAGAGTAATGGCTGCTGAGGAAAGGAGAGTGGTGGTGATAATGGAGACCGCGGTGCCATTATTCAAAGAGAAAAGACAAAACAAAATTACGGCCAAAAGAGTAAGAAGAATGGCCCACTCAAATCTTAACATTGATCTTCTTACCAGCGCCTCGACTTGTTTTCTGTTTTTTGTTGTTTCGATCAATATCCTTACCATTGAAGAGTGGGCGCTTTGTTCATTTTGGGCCTCAGGCTTGAGCTTGATGACGTATTTGAAAAGCTTGAGGAAGGATTTGTTAGAATATTTATAGTCAACTAAAAAATAGTCCAGAGTATCAATTAAAAGGTTGTCAATTAATTTTTGGATTTCTTTTTGTGGCTTTGATCCTAAAACACTGGAGAATTGATAAAGGCTGAGATAAGCAGCCCTATTCAATTCAAGGGCGGTGGTTATTTTGTTAAACCTCTCGCGGCTGTCAGCAATTGAAAAAGCAAGGAATATGCCAAAGAGAAAAGTAGTTGCCCCGAAAAGGGTTTTGATGGTGTCATCAGGGCTTGGTTTTGTTTGAATGAAAATCGCGGCAAGGGCAGAAATAACTATAGCGATTAAAGCAACTTTAGCAACGCTTAGTTTTATTTTTTTCATTAAGTCAATTTTAGCACAGGAAGGTTATTGAGGG
>JABAOC010015379.1_pt4 | contig 22353 bp, 16 predicted proteins | sample 7062161 | NCBI WGS metagenome assembly JABAOC01 (sample SAMN14538625, study PRJNA623070) | marine sediment metagenome | biome: marine biome [ENVO:00000428]; feature: marine pelagic biome [ENVO:01000023]; material: deep marine sediment [ENVO:00002113] | place: India: Gulf of Khambhat ... | reverse complement strand
AGAATCTGCCAAGCGAGAATCGAATCTTACGTATCTGCCTGACCGCCGGTATGGGGAGAGGGAGGGCCGAAAAGTTGACAGCGAAGGCTTCGGGAACCGGGGGATGACGACACTGCACGGAGGCTACGCGTGCCCACCCGTGCCGCGGCACGAATGAAAGTACAGGATCGCGTCTGAGGGAAAATAAAAAAAACATCCGGGCGGCGGACCTCGGCCATGATCAAGAGGCTACATATCGGACTTCGCCACCCGGATGCTCGTAGTCGCTGTGGACCTTTATCGAGACACGACCTCGCAAATGGTCAATCACTTTTGTTTGGGACCCTTCTTGACGACTCTGAGGGTCGCAGCACCCTCAAAGGGCCTGCCGTCGGTCAGTTCGCCCGTGACCGTCACCGCGGCCTCCGGGGGCTGGACGACGGCCTGGACGGCGGACCTGTCGAACTTGACCATCCGCTCGAGAACCTCGTCGCCATCATAGTCCATGATATTGCCCGCATTCCCCGCAGACGTGGCCCAGCCTTCCCCATCCACATAAGCGGGGATGTCGTCGAGTTTCACCGTCGCTCCTTCGATGTCGTTGACATCGACATCAAAGCCCTCCTCCAGCTCGATGTAGCAGGTGATCCATTTGCCGTTGCTGTCGAGGTTGAGCGTATCAGGGTCAAGATCGATGACGGCCGGTACCGTCGCCGGACCCGCTACGAGCCGCAGGTTGTCCCACTGGGTCCAATAAGCCAAGGGGAACTGTCCGCTCTCCAGGGCCTTGATGCGTATCTCGATGCGATGCCAGCCGGCCTTACCTGACACGTTGACCTTCTGATTCGGGTGCACACCATTTTCGGTCTCACTCCACAGGATCTCGGTACCCACCAGGAACTCGGCCTGGAAGTGCTCGAATACACCCGACGGGTACGCGGCCAGCCGGACATCGAACTCGATGCTGCCGACCCCCGTCAAGTCGACCCATTGGTGGAAACCCTGATAGCTGTCCTGGTAAACGGAGTATCCGAGCCGGCTGAACAGCCCTGCCGCCTGGGCGCCGTCCGTGTGCCATACAGGCGTGCAGTACGAGTTGAACGAGGGATTGTCCGCGCGTATCCAGCCTGCTGGAAGCGGCCGGGGCCAGGGCAGACCCGGATAAGTCGTTTCAAAACTGGGGTTCACGATATCCGCGCCACACATGCTCGACCACGTCAAAACAATCGCTGCGGCCAGACACGTCAGCGCGGGGCGGCTACCCCATCGTTTCGTGCCGGTCGCAATGCTCTTACCGATACCAATCATAGCCAGACTCCTTGCAGAGCCACTGATGCCCGCAATCACACCGTGTGTCTGAATCGATAGCACATCTACGGAGGGGCACATGACAGCAGCATCAGGGCAGCAAATCACCAGGCTTTCCGAGTAAGATAGATACAGACATTCGACGCTGGTGACACTTCTAAGGCATGAGTCTCAAACACTTCTATTGGATTTACCCAACTAAAGTATAATATCAAGATTCCCCATCAGGCAAGTGCGAATCGCAGGAATTCTTGGGGTGCGCCCATGCTTCGTGGCTTTTGGAGGTCGTGCGTCCCCGCACGACATTTTCAGACGTGCGAGGATGGGGACCCCCAATCGCGAAGAATCGCGTTTGAGAACCCGCGCTCGCCCTGCTGCGGCAAATCCCGCCCATGCCTGGTTGGGCCACAGAGGTTGTTCGCACACGAATTCTCGGTGTGTTGAAACCCAGGCCCCGGGCCGGTAATGCCGATCTCAGGGCCCAAAGAGGGATTTACTCGCTTGAGGGGCGCCGCCGTAGGCGCCCAGATTGATGCGATTGCCGTTGGGGGCCGGCTCATCAGCGACGGGGCTGAAGGGGTCGCCGGCATCGAGGCAGGGGCTGGTCATATTGTCAAATTGCCAGCCCGGCGTATCCGGATTGCGCCGGCCACCCCGGGATCTCAGATGGTAGTCTCCCGCTATCCAGACGGCATAGGGGCCGCCGGGCTCGGGCGCTACCTCGGGATCGCCAGGATCCACCCAGGAGCCGGCCCGGACAAACAACGGGTCGGCGTCGATGACCCCCGTGCCGGACCACCCGCCTTCGATATCGGAATAGGTCACCACGGGCGCGCCTGCGCCGGTCCCGAGGATCTGACGCGGCCGGTTGCCCCACATGATGGAATTCGTCAGCACGATTTCGCTGTCGATGAGATAAAGCCCTGCACCCTGCTGGCCCGCGAGGTTGTCGGCAATCGTGCAGTTGACCAGGGCGGCATGGCTGCTCCTGCAATAGATTGCCGCCCCTTTCAAACCGGTCGAGTGATTGCCGACAATCAGGCAGTTGGCAATGGTCGGGCTGCTGGCATGGCAGTGAATCGCACTGGCCAGATGGCCTGCCCCGCGCGTGACCACGAACCCGGCCAGCGTGCAGTCGGGACCTTCACCGCCAATGAGGCATACGACCGGACCCATGCCGGCGCCGTCAATCACGGGGTAGGGCGGCCCACTGGGGTCGTCCGGGTTCAAGCCGATGACCCGGATGCTCTTACCGAGAAAGTCGATGTTCTCGCGATAGGTCCCCGGGCGGACGAAGATGGACGTGCCGTCCGTCGCGGCGTCGATCGCCTCCTGGATCATATCGAACGGATGTCCCTGTGTTCCATCCTCGTGTGGGTCGCCCGCGCTTGGATCTCCCGGTCTCACATCATACAGACCGGCGGCGTCCACGAATAACGTACGCGACAGATCGTAGAAATTCGCGCGGATGTCGTAGTCGTTGGAGATCGTAAGAACCACGGGATTCTGCGTGCCGCCCAGACTGCCCGACCAGTGGAAAAACGTGTGCTGGGGGGCCGCCTCGGCCCACAGGAAGATGGCTGTACCGGCCTCGAAGGTGAAGGCCCCTTCCCCGGGCTCCGGCACGGTTCCGCCGGCCGTGGAGGAGATCACGACGGAGTGGTGACTCGGCGGCTCATAGAGAATATGGATGCCCGGATTGTTGGCGATGATCTGCGGGATGTAAACCTCGCGGGCGGCCCGATCCAGAGGGCAGCCCCGCAGGTCGAGACGCCTCAAAGACCTCAGCCCTGACAGCGGGGAGATGTCACTGACCTCGGTGATACTGAGGATCAGATCGTCGAGCATGGTCAGACCCGACAGGACGGAGATGTCGCGAATCGGGTTCTCGCGCAGGGCGAGCCTTTGCAGACGGGTCAAACCGGCCAGGGGGGAGATATCGCTGATCTGATTGTGATGAACGTCCAGCTCCCGGAGCCGGGTCAGCCCCGACAGAGGAGAGAGGTCGCTGATCCGGTTCTGATTGAGGACCAACTGCGTCAGGCTGTTGAGCCCCGCCAGGGGCGAGAGGTCCGCGATATACTGATTATCACCCAGCATCAGCGCCAGCAGATTCGTGGCATGCTCCAGGCCCGTCAGCTTCTGGATGTCCTTGGCGGTCGCGTCCAGATACAGCATTTCCAGCATGTCCGAGGGCGTCGGGCTGGTAATCCACAGCGCGTCCTCCACCACGGCCCCTAGATTCCAGTCCTCGAAGCGAACGGGCTCTTCAGCCGACGCCGTGACAAACAGACACAACGACAGCCCCAGCAGGAATGATAGCCGTTTCATCGCCTTTCCTCATGACCTTCTCTTCTCCACGTCAAACAGCCCCGGAGGGACGAGACATATCTTCCTTGTTATTGTAACCGGGGACCGGCCCCCAGTCAAGAGGCATCGCGGCGCGATGGCCGTTTTTCACGGCAGCGTGCTCAGCGGCCAGCAGCTCGGCCTAATACCGATTACGATTGAGAATTTCGTATCTCCGGGTGGCAGCGTCAAGCGCAGCTTGGCGATGGCCGGGTTGCCTGCGCAGGAACCATCGCCAAGACCTCCGGTCTTGACGCTGCCACCCGGTGCTCATGCTACACTACGAAAGATTCAATCGGAATCCGTATAAAATCCGAGTTGGCAGAGGACCGCCCAAAACCGCGTACTTCCTCACAGGCGTGCAGTCGTGGATATGACTTTTGAGAGATGCTGCCGGCGGTCAAGGCGGCTCCGCCGCGTGCAACAGCAGACGTGCTGCTTGCCGCAGACATATGGCGAATGTGTCGATTACCGCGTATCGCTGAGAGAGGAAACACGCAATCGCACCAAGATGGGCCGACGAAGGGTTGTCTCCCTTGATTACGGCACGTCAGGCAATCTGAACTCCGTCGCGAAAGCCTCAATTGCAATGACCGCACCGTCAATCTCGTCGTAAAGCGTGCCGTGCACGGCAGGCCTGAACTTCTCCTCAAGCAACGCCTTGATTTGTTTCAGGGTCCTCAACCACTCGGCCCACGTTTCTCCAACATCCGGGTCGGTCAGCACCCTGTCACGGTAGAAGTCAAGGAACCATGGGTTGTTCAAAGCCTTAGACAGCCACCTCATGGCGGCCCCGAGCCTGGCGGTCTGCTGTACGCCGAGCGAATCGGCCGATCTGTTGAATTCTCGGCATAACTCCAGGTAATCCCGAGTCTCTTGGACAACCATGCGAAGCCCGCCAAGAGTATAAGAGACTTCACCACGCGGTCGAATAGTCAAAAGATGACGGACGTTCTCCACCAGTTCCTCTGGCTCGCTATCCAGTTTATACACGAACTGGAGAACCGCGCGAGCGTCCCTGCAGATCGCCTCCACTTTCTCTTTCAGGTCCTTTTGAACGGTAATCACGTAGAACCGCGGGCATGTGCCGCTGCGCGCCATGCTTTCCATCAGTCGCAATCCGGTTCTCTGGGAGTCAACAAGTGGCAGCCCCTCGTCTTCCGGAGGGAGCACGATGTCCATGATAGCCAAGTCGAACCTTCGATGCTGGCGGATCAAGGATTGAACTTCGGTGCCCGAACAACACATCGTCACATCGTGTTCGCCTGAGAGCAACTGTCTGTACATGCGCGCGACGCTTTTGGAGTCCTCCGCAACGAGGATCCTGGGCTTGAGTCTCTTCATGTCTTCTCCATTTCGAAGCTTGTTCCCCCAGGACTACGGCCCGCCCTCGCCATCTATCGGAGATACGCAGATAGCCTATCGAGCAGCAACCGCGCGATTCACACGGTCAGGCCGGCGTAAGCGCGGACGGCGAACCGACGAGTAGCGGGATGTCAAGCCTGCCACCCATATTCCGTTAACAGTTCCTCTATCCTGCGAGTGACTCTATTGCCATACACCTCGATATCGGGCGTTATGAATCGGCTGGGCAGATACATCAGCTTAAGAACGACGTGGATGCGCGAGAGGAGCGTCGTAAGCCCGGTGCGGAAGCGCTCGTGACTGAACATTCTCTCGAGCACAATATCATCACGCAGCATCAGCCAGATTGATTCTATCGGCAGCCCGACAGCAATGTCTATGGAATCACCATCCATAGACCCCAGCTTTCTCGTATACGCTTCGAGCTGCGAAAGATGCGAACCCAACTCTCTCAGTAATCCAGCAAAAGGATGCATTTATGAAAGGCCACCAAAGCGGTTACCCGACTTGTTGCGCCAGGAGGCTCTTGATATTGTCCACCAGTTCCTCCGGCTCGCTATCCAGTTTATACACGAACTGGAGAACTGCGCGAGCGTCTCTGCAGATCGCCTCCACTTTTTCTTTCAGGTCCTTTAGAACGGTAATCACGTAGAAGCGTGAGCATATATTCTTGCCGATCATGGCCTCCATCAATCTCAGACCGGTTCTTTGACACTCATCGAGGGAGTACTTCTTCATGTCTTCAGGAGGCAAGACTATGTCCATTATCACCAAGTCGAACTTTGTGCCAAGATCGATGACGGCTTGAGCTTCCAACCCGGAATGACAGACCTCGACGTCGTATTCACTCGACAACAGTTGCTTGTACATTCGGGCAACGCCCACAGCATCCTCAACAATAAGAATGCGATGTTTGTCGTTAGGCATGGCTTTATCTCCTGGATATCTCAAGGGTAATCAAGAAAGTCGTCCGCCAGCGGGGCGTCCCGCCCTTCGAAGCACCCCAAGGGCTGCACGATACCACACGGATGTTTCCGTTGAAGGCTTTCAAGAACTCACGCGTAATGTATAAGCCCAGGCCAGATCCCTCAATGGCCATCTGCTTGGCCGTCTCCGCGCGTCTCGCCGGTTCGAATATCGTCTCCCAGTTGGCCTGTGGCAGTTCGATTCCAACGTCGGTGACTCGAACGGAGACTTGCCGCGCATTCCTGTTATAGTCAATACGAACCTCGACCGGGACCCCGCCGAGTGAGTATTTGATTGCATTGTGCAGGACGTTCAGGAAACACTCCAGCATTACGTCCCGGTCGCCTGCAAAGCGAGGCAACGAACGCTCTCTCGCATTCACCGACAACGTCATACCTGTCACTTCAAGAAGAGGGTTGAGCCTCTTGCGAGCGATACCAAGGACTTCCAGAAGGTCGAAGCTGCTCTGAACACCCTCGCCCGCTTCCTGACGTTCCACTTGACTTGTTATCCTTTCGTAATTGGCAAAATTCCTCGCACCTCTGTCCACCTCAACCAGGGCGGCACGAAATAACGGATATGCTTCCCTCATGAAGCCCCGCGAGATCATGTATGCCGTGTATTTTAGTTCGACGATCGGCCTTACGACCTGATGCGCCATGTTTGTCACGAGGAGATTCATTCGCCTCTTGCCGTTCTCGAGTTGTGTCTGACGCTGACGTAGCTCGTCCACCGTTATCTTATTCTGAACAAGTAAATCAATGACGTTCTTGATCTGTTGCATGTGCTCCGAGAGGCGCTGCAGCATCTCCACTGCCTCCGGGTAAATCTCCCGTTCACCCAGAATCAGTTGGCAATCGCTGGTCAAGAACAACATCCATAGCAGAATGCTGTCGTCCGCTCGCATGGGAGGGATTCGGTTCACAACGGCAAGATGAGGTCGCCCAGCACCCACGGCACCAAACACCTTCGCACAGAACCTCCAATCAAGGGCTGCTCCCGAAAGACATTTCGGTCCTTCGTCCTGAAGCTCATCAAGTATCTGGCAAAGATCCGCTTGTTTCACCGTGAAATAGTCACACTGAATGTCCCGAGAACCCTCTTCCAAAGCACTGGCAACAATGCGGATCTCAAGTTCGCTCTGGTCCCGCCAGTCACACGGCACCGTGCAGATAGCGGAGCTACAGTTGGCCACTTCCTCCACCACCATCCGCAGGGCGTCAGAGAGAGCTTCACTCAGGTGGTCTTGGAGAACGCGGGGGGTCTTCTCCTCAATGCCCTGCAACGGTCCTCTCAAGATTCCCAAAACGTCCTGATTGATCTTCTGGAACTGCAGCGTCTTGGCGTGCTCGAACGCGAAGCGAACAGATTCAGCCACCCGGTGGGCCATCTCGTCCAAGTCCTTGGCTCGCATCTCCAATCCCTCGAGGGTGACGAGAAGATGCTTGGTGATCCCCTCGTAGTACGAGGCGAGGCCCTCTGGGTCCGCATACTCAATATCTCTGGCCAACTGCAACACCTGCTCCCGACTCAGCGTGTGGCCTCTCAATCCGTGTTGACCTGCCCAGATCGCAGCCACGGGCATTTCAGCAGTACCCCTGTCCTTGAACTCTAGTGAAAGCCCACGAACAAGCTCAACGAGCCCTCCATGACATGTGTAGCAATATACTTTGTGCTTTGGGTAGTGCATTATGAGTCTGACGGGGTGCCTGTCGATGACCGGGACAAATTCCTCGGGGAACGATTTGTGCGTCCCGCCCGCATAATTGCGAATTCCCTGGCAGTCGCACGCAAGACAGCGCCGTCGGCCCTCTTTCGTCGAGCGGATGGCCTGACAATACATGTGTCGGACGTCCACGCGCAGACTTTCTTCTCGACTATCGTTCGGAAAGATCTTGCCGTCATTCTGAAATATGCCACAGGTATATCCCTGGGCATACGTCGCGTAGCCTAAGGAGATCATGTGAACCAAAGCGGGTCCCAAGAGGTCATCGAGTAAAGGGATGCGGTCTTGAGGACCGTATGCGCCCGCCATGCAGGACAACTGATAGTCTTTCCCCTCGTCGGCCATTGTCCCGTTCCCCTTCTCTGGATCACGTTGAGTGCGACACAACGCACGCGCAATCAGGACGACGATGTGAAAACACACAAGATCGTGCTTTCGCAATCTCCCGAGACGATCCGGTCGGGCGTGGTTACGGCACGTTGTGCCTGCAGTGCAAGTCTGGTCGCCAACGTTGGCGACCCTCAACGAACCACCATTAGGTCAGACCTACTGCCTCTCAACCACCACACTGCGCGAATCGCACAGTATTCGTCCCTGGCGGGCGCATCACGGTGTTAACCTCGTAGCAGTCGCATCTTCGCTGCGTCCCGTCACGTCGATTCTATGTGGAAAGGAAGCGCCATTCAAGTGAAAATTCTGTCTCGCGACACGAAATTCATGGCCGGGCCCGGACCACCTTTTCAGGCAGGGGCCAAGCAGCGCGGGGGGTGTGCTCGGAATACGGCGGCAATCCGTGCAGCTTCCGCAGAACGAAGGGGGCCCCGAACGCAGAACTTCGCATCTGGTAGTGGTAGGGGCGAACCATCGTTCGCCCCGACGGCAGGTGCAGGGTACGTATCACGTACCGTCCTTTTCTTTTGCGCCACCGTCGCAGGGTACACGTGGCGGGGTTTGGGGTCCCCAACGCATTGTTCCGCGTCGAGGGGGCCCCTGCACACCGTACAGAATCCACCACCGAATGCCAACCACACCCCAGCGCGGGGTATGCGACTGAATTTCGTGGGAATGACGGGGTATAGACCGTGTCATCCTGAGTACAGCGAGGGACCTGGGCATCGCACGAGAGGCTTCGTGCCAGGCGCTGCGGGTTTCCCGTTCTTGGGCCGGAGGCTTCGCTCAGCATGACAAAGAGCTACAGTCCCCCACGAAACTTGGTCGCACACAATGCGTGGGAAGAAGGTGATTCTTCTTGAAATGGGCGGGGATTATGTGGTAAAATTCATAGTAGTGCGGTCTGTGCTGCTTTGGCATTTTGGAGGTTTTTCCGGGGTTTACAGGGTACGCGTAGCGCTGCTTTGACTCTTTTGAGGAGGTTTGCCATGCGTAAAGAACTGGTTCATCCGGTATCACTCCTTCTGATGGCAGTCACGACGAGCGCCCTTTTCGCCCAATTGCCGGCGGGCTGGACGAGCCGGGACATCGGCAGTCCCACTGCCGCCGGGAGCGCACAGTATGATAAGGACACGGAAACCTGGACGATCCGCGGCGACGGCACGGGCCTCCGCGGCACGGCTGACCAGTTCCAGTACGTATACAAGACATTGTCGGGTGACGGCGAGCTGGCGGCGCGCGTCGTCAGCCTTGACCCGCTGCTGGCTGACTGGTCCATGGCCGGTGTGATGATTCGTGTCATGCTCACGCCCGGCTCGCCGTACATATTCCAGGGAATGAGCGCCAATACGGATGGGCAGAATCACGCCATCACGATGTGGGGCCGGGAGGCGTTCGATGCCACCGCCGACCACGAGAGCACCGGAGCCCTGACCCCGCCCTACTGGGTCAAGGTCAAGCGGACCGGAGACACGTTCGCCGGTTACTCCTCGCCCGACGGCAAGGAGTGGACGGAACGATACAGCACCGAGGCCCCGGGCATACCCAAGAGCACCTATATCGGCTACGCCGTCACGTCGGAGGTCGGCGGCAAGCTAATCACCGCCGTATTCGACAGAGGGCCGATGAAGGCTTCGGGCCCCAATCCGGCCGACGGGGCCAGGAACGTGGTGACGCCGCTGCTGACCTGGACGCCCGGGATTACCGCGGTCGCCCATAACGTGTACTTCGGAACCAACCCGACGCCGGGCGAGGCCGAGTTCCGGGAGCGTCTGCCCCTGTCGTCGGCGATGTATTATCATGCCCCCGGCATTGCCCCGAGCACGACGTATTATTGGTGTATCAACGAAATCGGCGCCGACGGCACGACCATCTACCCGGGCGATATCTGGCGCTTCACCTCCGCACCCGCGACGGCGTACGCTCCCGAGCCGTGGAACGGCCTCGACGGCGTGGACGTGCATACGGGCCTGGCCTGGAGCATGGGTACGGGGGCCATATCGCACGACGTGTACTTCGGAACGGACAAAGCCGCGGTCGCCGCCGGCGACCCCAGTGTCTTCAAAGGCAGTCATGTGGTGCCGAAATACGAGCCGGGCCCCCTGACCCTGAATACCACCTACTTTTGGCGGATCGACGAGCACGATGTGACCGGCGAAATCCACACGGGCGAAGTATGGAGCTTTGCGACCACCGGCCCCGGCCTGGGCGTCGAAGCCCGATACTTCCGGGGCATTGACCCCGTCGGGGTCCCTGTACTGACACGAATCGAGGATGCGATCGATCACGACTGGGGCGGCAGCGAGGTGGTCCCCGGTCTGAGCGACAGCCTCTCGGCCGTGTGGACGGCCAATCTGGAGGCCCCGTTTACGGAGACCTACTGGTTGATTACCACCACCGACGACGGCGTCCGCCTGTGGCTCGACGGCCGGCGAGTCATCAACAACTGGACGAACCACGGCAGCACCGACGACGTGGCGACTGTCAATCTCGTCGCGGGCCAATTCTACTTGCTGCGCATGGAGTGGTACGAGAACAGTGGCAGCGCGGTGGCGCGACTGTCGTGGCAGAGCCCCTCGATCCCCCGGCGGGTCATCCCCGCCGGCCCCTTGCAGTTGCCGGTCCGGGCCACGGGCCCCTATCCGGCGAACACCGCCGTCAACGCGATCCACACGCCGCTGCTGCGCTGGAGCGCCGGCCAACAGGCCACGGGTCAGGACGTGTACTTCGGCGAAGACGCCGACGCCGTGGCCAATGCAGACGTGGCGACCGCCGACATTTACCAGGGCCGTCAGGCACCGGACGAAACCACGTTCGATCCCGGCACGCTGGAGTGGAACCAAACTTATTACTGGCGTGTGGACGAAGTGAACACGGCCGAGCCAAAAAGCCCGTGGACCGGCGCCCTCTGGAGTTTCACCACGGCCGATTTCCTTGTGGTCGACGACTTCGAGAGCTACACGGACGACGAAGGCAATCGCATCTACGAGACCTGGCTCGACGACTGGGACGTTATTGTCACAGGCGGATTCGGCGCAGTCGTCGGCTACAGCGAGGCGCCGTTCGCGGAGCAGACCATCGTCCACAGCGGCGGCCAGTCCATGCCTCTCGACTATAACAATGTGGGCGCGCCCTACTATTCCGAAACCGAGCGGGACTTCCTCTCGGCGCCGGACTGGACGATCAACGGCGTCGATACCCTGGTGCTCTACGTACGCGGCAAGGCCGGCAACGTCGCCGCCCCACTCTATGTCAGACTGGAAGACAGCGCCGGCAAGATGGCCACGGTCCCGCACCCCGACGCCGCGGTCGCGAACGCGACCACCTGGATAGAGTGGAAGATTCTGCTCGGCGACTTTGCCGGCGTGAATAGCTCCAGGATCAAAAAGATGTACATCGGCTTGGGCGACAGGGTCCAAGGGACTCCCGGCAGCCACGGCCAAATCTACGTCGACGACATCCGGATTATCAAATCCCAGCCGGCGGGCATGTGATCTGACGAGGTTTGAAAACCCCGTCAGTAGCATGGGCATTCTGCCCATGAAGAGTCCCCCCAAACGTGGTCTGCGCGTTTTGGGAGGGGACCCCAATGTGGAGTCATGCGTTGGGGACCCCAATGACTTCGCAGGGCGGGCGAGGACGGGGACCCGAACCCACGCCCACCCGACGTGCAGAGCCATCGGCACTCTTCGTAGGTCGTGCGTCCTCGCACGATGCCCCTGGCGTGGGCGGATACGGGGCCAAAGGCAGGATTTCGCGGAGCGGCTGGCCGAATCTGCCCCACGAAATTTCGTCGCACCCGGTCTTCTTTCAGGTTCATCTTCTGCTTGCACTATCGGGGCCGACCGGCATAATGAAAGGAGCGATACGCAGCTTGATGGACATCCTTGGATTCGCACGGGCCGCATCATATTCCGACGCGTGCGAGCGGCCGGAGAAGACGTTTTTGGGTATTCTCAAAGATGGCATCCAGCCGGGGCGGGCCGGAGCCGCCTGGCTGCGTGGATGCAGGCAAATTGCGGAGCAGTTCCCATGACCTTCGCAAGAGAACCGAAGACCAAGCACGAGAATCGCCCCCCGGATCAGACCCCAATCATCAATAGTCAATCATCCTTCATCAATCTCCTTGGTTTTACCCTGATCGAACTGCTCGTGGTCATTTCCATTATTGCCCTGCTCATGGCGATTCTGCCGCCAGTCGTGTCGCGGGTGCGGAAGCAACCCCGGGCCGTGGTGTGCCAGGCCAACTTGAGGCAATGGGGCACCCTGATGGCCATGTCTGTCAATGACAATGACGGGCGTCTCACGACGCGTGCTTCTTCGAGATTCTGGGAGCTGGGCGGCCATTTCGAGACCAAGGACATCGTCTGTTGTCCCATGGCCACGCGATTCGTCGCTCCCGTGGAGCCAGCGACCGCTTGGTTTGGTGGCACCTTCGCGGCCTGGTGTAACCAGTCCCCCGAAGCTGCGAAGTCCCCCTATTACGCCCATGGCAGCTATGGCTTCAATGCCTACGCGGGATGGGATTTGAATTCCCCCGTATGGAACGATCTTGAAAAGCGGCTCTGGCGAACGACCGATGTCCGGGGTCGGGACAGAATATCGGTATTGCTCGATAGCGCTTCGGGAGGGTGCAAGTCTTACTGGGACGGCTTCGGACCTTCCCCGCCGGAATGTGACGCCATACCGACGCTGTACGTCAGGGTGCCGGGACGACCTACCACCTATGACAACCCTGAGTGCATCAATCGCCACAGCGGCGGCGTGAACGTCCTGTTCCTGGACTGGTCGGTGCGCAAGGTCGGCCTGAAGGAACTCTGGACGCTCCAATGGCACAAGCTGTACGAGACAGACGGCCCGTGGACCCGCGCCGGGGGCGTGCGGCCGGAGGACTGGCCCGAGTGGATGCGGCGGTTCAAGGACTATTGAATCTGTGAGTAAAGCGCGTTCGGAGTACCGCCTTCAGGCGGCTTCAAGGGACCCGGTCCCCACAGGGGATACATCGCCTTTGGGAACCCAAGACCGCGTAAACGCGGGACTCCAAACGGGCCCGACCCCAGCCATGCCGATCACCACATTTATCCTCTGGACAAACGGCCAGTGATATGGTAGACTTTTCCGGTCGTTGAGGTGTGTGCTCTTTTCCCTCAGGGCCTGCCCGTGTTCGGCAGCCGGGGGATGGCATGGTACGGGTCCGGATGAGTAAGGAGAAAAAGACGTGGCAACAGGTACAGTGAAATGGTTCAATGCAGAGAAGGGCTACGGTTTCATCAGCCCGGATGACGGCGGCAGCGATTTGTTCGTCCACCACTCGGAGGTCAAAGGCGCGGGGCGGGCGGAGCTGCGCGAAGGCCAGAAGGTCGAGTTCCAGGTCGGACAGGGCAAAAAGGGCCCATGCGCGACCGGCGTCGTTCCCAAGTGACAAGACAACAAGCATGAGAGTCGAGAGGCCCCGCCTGAAAGCGGGGCTTTTTTTGCGCGCCGGATTAACGAGAATAGCACAGGTCATGAGCCGATCCATGAGGCAGCCCCACCATCGTTCCCACCGGCACGATGAACCGCCACAGAATCGACAGGCAGCCTTGATGGGATGGGTCTCACGACCGGCAACAACTCAGGGCAGCGCCTGAAGCGTGACCTCTACGCTGACCTCACGACCGCGACGGAGGATTCTCAATTGCAGCGTATCGCCGACCTCGTGCTCATCGAGGATACGATAGAGGTCGTTCGTGCCACGCACCGGCTTTCCATTCGCAGCAACAATCACATCGCCGAGCACGATTCTGCCGCTGGGGTCTCGGCTCATCGGACGCAATCCCGCTTTCTCAGCCGCACTGCCCGGCGTTACCCCGCGAATCAAAACACCTTCGAGACCGAGGCGGCGAACCATGTAGTCCTCGGCGATGATAATGCCCAGCCCTGGCTTTCGGGCTGGCTCGCCTCGAATGATTCGCGGCACGATGTGGTTCACCGCGTCGATGGGCACGGCGAATCCGATGCCGGCGTAGGCCCCGGACGGGCTGACGATCGCGGTATTGATCCCGATCACGCGCCCCGCGCTGTCGAGCAGCGGGCCGCCCGAGTTGCCCGGATTGATGGCCGCGTCGGTCTGAATGACGCCCTGGATGGGCCGGCCCGTCGCGGCCTCGATCTCGCGGCCCAGACTGCTGATGACGCCGGTCGTCAGGGTCTGATCGAACCCGAACGGATTGCCGATGGCGAAGACCTTCTGCCCGACCTGGAGATCGTCCGACGTGCCGACCGGGATGGGCGGCAACAGGTGCTTCGGCGCCTCGATCTTCAGGACGGCAACATCCTTGTCCGGCTCGACCCCGACGAGCTGCGCCCGCCAGCTCGAGTGGTCCGCCAGCGTCACCTGCGCCCCCTGGGCCTCGGCGATCACGTGGTAGTTCGTTACGATGTAGCCCCTGTCGTCCCAAATAAACCCGGAGCCGGCGCCTTGCGGGATCTCCAGCGCCCGGAAACTGAAGAAATCCTGCCGCAACGCCAGACTCGTGATGAACACCACGGAAGGCGAGACCGCCTTAAATACCGCGATGGTACTCTGCTCATCCGGCGCCAGCTCGCCGCGAGCCGTGATCGCGCGGGGCCCGGCGCCTTTGTAGTAGACGCCGGCGAACCAGTTCCGCGCCTCCCGGAAGAGCAGCAGTGCAACCAGGACCAACAGGAGTATGGCCAGCCAGGTCTGCGGTTTTGAGCTTCCGGCAGAACGCGCGTGATCACGATCCCATTCCATATCGACTCGCTCTAACACGTATCTGTTTACGCCGCCCGGCGCTTCACAACAGCGCCGCGGGCGGGCCTTACACAATATAGAGCCCCCGGCGCCGGTTGTCAAAATCATGCCTGGGCGAACGAACGGACGCATGCCATCTCGACGGGCCGACACCGCATGCGCCGCCCTGCCGGTAATCCCGTGGTTGCCGGGCGGCAGCGGCAAGGCCGAAGGGCTTGCCCATGATTCCACGGTAGCGGCAGAGACCCATCGGCAAGTCGCACCTACCGCTGCCATTCCGGGGTGAGGCAATACGACTGGAGTATCTGAGGATTAATAAGAAACTATCTCAAAACGGCAATGTCATTCTGAGCGAAGCGAAGAATCTGGGCTGCGGACTTGAGAAACCTCTCATTCGATGGCCAGATGGTTCGCTTCGCTCACCATGACAAGTCAGAGTGTCGTTTTGAGATAGTCTCCAACTGCGTACGGGCGAGGTTGGCGCCGCATCGTTTCTCATGCGAGGCTGGATGCTTCGCTTCGCGCAGCATGACACATTGCCGCTCTTACCAGGCCGGATGCCGGGTGCCATGCTTACGCTTGCGTAAGCACGCCTCTTTCGCCGTGGGTCGAGCATGTCCACGCACTCATCTCGGTGCGGACCGGAGGGCGTCAGGGCACGGCCTGGAGCTTGACTTGTGCCTCGATCTTTCGGTCCTCCCGCATGACCGTGACGCGCACGGTATCGCCGATCTTGTGGTTGTCGATAATGCGAAAGAGGTCGTTCGTGCTGCGGACAGGCTCGCCGTCGATGGCAACGATCAAATCACCCAGCGTGATCCCGCCGCTTTCATCCCGCCGGGTGGCGCGCAGGCCCGCCCTGTCGGCCGCACCGTTGGGTGTAACGGTGAGAATCAGCGCCCCCTCCAGGCCGAGCCGCCGAACCAGGTAGTCCTCCGCCGTAATGATGCCCAGGCGGGGCTTCTCGACATGTTCGCCGCGAATGATCAGTGGGACGATGCGGTTGAGCGTGTCCACCGGCGTGGCGAAGCCGATGCCGGCATAGGCGCCGGACGGGCTGAGGATAGCCGTATTGATCCCGATCACGCGACCGGTGCTGTCGAGCAGCGGGCCGCCCGAGTTGCCCGGGTTGATGGCGGCGTCGGTCTGAATGACGCCGCGGATTGGCCGGTTCGTCGCGCCGGTGATCTCGCGGCCCAGGCCGCTGATGATGCCGGCGGTGAGCGTCTGGTCGAAGCCGAAGGGATTGCCGATGGCAAAGACCTTCTGCCCGACTTGCAGGTCCGCAGACGTGCCAATCGGAATCGGGGGCAGGAGGTGTCTTGGCGCGTCGATCTTCAGCACGGCGATGTCCAGGTCGGGATCGGACCCGACGAGCGCGGCCTTCCACGTGGACTGATCCGCCAGGGCGACCTGCGCCGAGTCGGTATTGGCGATCACGTGATAGTTCGTCACGATGTAGCCGTTGGCGTCCCAGACGAAGCCGGAGCCCGTGCCCTTCTGGACCTCCAGCGCCCGGCAATAGAAACAGTCTTTCTGGAATGACACGCCCGTGATGTACACCACCGAGGGCGCAACGGCTTTGAACAGCGCGATGGTGCTCTGCTCATCCGACGCCAGCTCGCCCCGCACCGCCACGAGGCGCGGCTGGGCCCCCCGGTAATGAACATCGGCGAACCACGACCGCGCCTCATTCAGGAAGAGCAAGGGGACGGCCGCCAGCAGCACAATCATGAGCCACATCTGCGGCTGGGACGTTCCCGCCGGATATGAATAAATGCGATCCCGTTCCATGGTAATTCGCTCCGATTCACGTTTTCCCTGTGCCGCCCGGCGACCAGCAACGGCGCCGCCGACGGCCGGTCAAACGGAATACGCCCGGCGGCGCGCCGAAGAAGATAGGTAAAAGCATGCAATGAAACGTGAAAATGGCGATGGTCGGATACCGATTGTCTCGAGCCAGCCCCAGGCTGCACTTGAGAGTGGGCTCGCCAGCCCGTGCAAGCCGGATCGCCGGGTGGCATCGTCAAGCGAAGCTTGGCGATGGTTTGCCCTCGACAAGAAACAGCCATCGCCAAGGCCTTCGGCCTTGACGCTGCCACCCAACGGCTGTCGTTCTCTTGTAGCTGACAAAGGCCTCTTGAAGGACTTCGTTCAGCATGACATCGTCGTGTCAGTACCGGCCGAATTCTGCAGCGAGTTGTGTCAGTCTTTTGAGCCGCTCCGGCCTGACGTGGGGCGCGACGCTGCAAGCGGACGAGAGGATGTAGCCGCTGCCTGGTTTGCCGATGCGGAGCCTGTCTTTGACGGCCTGCTCGAAGGTCGCGTCGTCCGCGTGCAGCATCTCGTTGACGGCGTCGAGGTTGCCCTTGAAAAAGAACCGCCGGCCGTACTTTGATTTGGCCTCGGCCAGGTCCACGGTGCCCAGCGGCGGGGGATCGAGCGTGTCAATCCCATCGACGGAGGTCTCGGCCATCAGGTCGAGACGGTCGCCGATGGCCCCGCAGGTGTGCACATAGGACTTGGAGCCGGACTCGCGGATGGCCCCAAACACCTCGTCCTCATAAGGTGCGACGAATTCCTTGTACATCTGCCGGCTGATGAACCCCGCCCCGGCGAAGGCCGAGCTGACGAGGATGGCATCGGGCTTAGGGACCGCGTATAACTGCACCTGTGCCACGACCATCCTTGTGAACGCAGCCAGCATTTCATGGCACGTTTCGGGCACATCGACCAGCGCCATCAGGGCCTGCTCATAGCCGAACAGCTCCATCAAATGAGTAAAAGGCGAGAAGACCTCTGCGTGCACCGACACGTCCGGAGCCTGCTGCTGCACTTTCTCAAGCGCACTGGTGAACCACTTGGGGTAAGTGGCAGGGTCGAACAGGTCCGCGTCACGGTCGATGCCCCAGAGCTCGGGCATATGCCACGTGTTCCAAACGTAGCCGGGCAGGTGACACAGGCGGGGATCGTTGACGTCAATAGCCCGGTAGTCTGCACGCGGAAGGGGGGCTCCATCCGGGGAGAACGTCTGCGGGTTATCATCGGCCGGGACAATCGTTTCGAGTCCCGATTCCCAGCAGAGGTGCTCTTTGTCCCGAACGTTCCGATGGGACTTGATTCTGCTCCTCCAGTCCGGCGGTCGGCCGGGGACGTTCACGAGAATGCCGTCAAAGTCGTATCGGCGCTGCAGTTCCACCAGGGCGCCGCCAAAGGTGTCCGTGTCGAACCAGATAGCCGACGGTCTGTAATTGCAATTGAGAAAGTAGTGGCCGAGCGCAAGCTGGCACATCACCGGGACCCGGTCCGGCTTCCCGTGACTCATCGCCGCCCGCATACGCTCTTTCGCGTTCATGGTTGCGCTCTCCCGCGGGACAGGCCCGGCAGCCAGGTATGCAGCAGATACTCACAGTTGACCACCTTCTCGACCAGGTCCAGCGGCAGATAATAATAGTGGTTCGAGGCCTCGAAACCTATGCGGGAATCTGCGCGAGTCAGAACGAAGAGGCGTTCGGCGTCTTGAATCTCCTGCGCGAGAATCTCTCTGACATGATCGACCCTGGCCTGTTGCTCGGCATCTTTCAATGAGTCCGACAGCAGCACATCCCGGGCCATGATGAATCGAATCTGGTTCGCCACGCTGTGGAAGTGAAGATAGGCGGCCTCCGCAACGCGCAGGTCGCTTTGCAGATTCTCCTGCTGGGCAGGCGTATCGGTCTTGTCGAGTGCCTGGCGGTAGCCTGAGAGTCCCTCGCTCCAGCCTGCGGCCAGCTTCTCGAACTGCCCGGCCAGCACGTCGGCCGGGTAGATCGCGCGCCACCGCTCCAGGTCGTCGTAGGGCAGTCCTACCATCGTCGCCGGGTATTTTGTCGGCTGCGGGTAGAGGAGATTCGCAGGGCCCCATTGCATGGGCCCGCGGTAGACGAAACCAATGTGAAAGGGATATTCGGTGAAGGCCGCACTCAATCTGGACCATGCCGGCAGCACATGAGCAGCGGCCCGGGAGCCGTAGCGCGTGTCCGCGACGCTGGCGAGCGCCTCCTCTACAGACGGGACCAGCTTGCGGTCGAATTGCTGCGCGAGCTGCAGGTTGGGCGAGGGGCACCCGCCGACGCTCCAGCTCAACATAAGCCCGTCGATGCCGGCCCGGCTCAGATTGCGGCAATGCTGTGCGACCAGCTCCATCACCGGCAGATACGGCACGGCCGACAGCTCCCAGGAGCAGTTGGCCTGAATCTTGGCGATGGTCTTGAGTCCGCGTTTCCTGGCCAGGGCCCAGTGCCGCTCGGCGCGCGGGCCGGGTCCGACGGCGGAAAGGGAATACTCGCCGACCCTGCTCGCCACGCCGCCGCGCTCGATGGGCTTGTCCCATTCACTGACACTCATGAAGTAGACGTGGTCGGGCAAGGCGTTGATGATTTCTTCCGCCGGGTCCGGCCAGCCCCAATCCCAGACGATGACCTTCGCCTGGGGATTGCCCGCCCGGACGCCCGCGGCGACGGCGGCGTTGACCTCCGCAATGACCTGCGGGCCCGACCGCTTCGAGCACCGAGGGCACCCCTGCGCGGTCCGGCTGTGGCTGTAACAATTCGTCAGGTTCTCGGAAGCCGTGATCGTGAACACGCCGCCCAGGCCGGGGACCTGCTCGAAGACGTAGCGCAGAGACTCCGTAAGCCACTGCCTGACCTTCGGCGTCGAGGTGCACAACGCGTAGAAATCGCCTTCGCGCACGCCTTTGATGTCTTCCCTGCCCGTGAAGAAGGAGGCCTCCATCGCACGCGGCTCGTTCATATAGAGGTAGACATCGATCCCATACTTGCGGGCCCGATTCACCAGTCCGCGCAGGTTGGCGATTCTCTGCTCGTGGTCGGCAACGGAGCCGGCGAAAAGCGAGCCCGGCGCCAACTGGCGCAGCACCACGTGCAGCCAGACCCCATTGACGCCCAAATCGGACAATCGCTGGAGCAATCCGTCCGGGTACGGATCGAGCTCGGGCGCGAGCAAAGGGTCGCCAAACGTGCCAAAGTAGGAATAGAGGAATCTGATTTTCTCCTGTCTCACCCGGGTCGAGACGGACGGCGCCGGCCGGTCCTGCGGAACGGACATAGCGCGAATGAAATCGAACCTCGGTTGCGCGGGCTTGGCGAGCTCATCCCGGAAGTGCGAAGAGACGACCGCCCGTATCTGCTCACAGCGTTTCACCGCCGCGTCGGGCGGCTCGTCGTAGCGCAGAACCGTGCAGGAGGGCTTCAGCGAGCCGAGCTTGATCCAGAGAAAGTCATCCTCCCGGAGCGTGAACGCCAGTTTCTCGGCGTCCCAGCCGAGCAGCTTCAGCAGTTGCTCGTAGGGCAGAAGGTGCCAGTTCCGTCGGATCAGGGTGATGTAGCCGCGCTGCAGGTACTCAGCGGGAGGGGGATTGTGCGGCGGCAGGCCCATCGACTCACCCAGCGCGCGAACCTTCTCCGGCGTCGTCTCCAGCACCTCGGCCATCCGCTCCAGGGTCACCAATTCCCAGTTCCGCCACACGAACGTATGGAGACGGTCGGGAAAGTGCGGGAATTCCAGGGCCGGGCGCGCCGCACCCGTAGGCAGCGCGTTGTCCGCGCCATAACCCCACCCGCCCAGAAGAAAGCCGCCCGTTAAGACTGCGATGAGACAACGTCTGTTCGTCATTGCGTCTCTGCCCATCTGCCGCCGCCACCAGGTTCTCGGTGCGTGATACGCACCCTACCATATTCACGGTGCAACTCCGAAGTGTAGCCGGTAGTCTTCGGGTGTATCGATTCTGACAGGAATTGTACTATCCGGCACGTCAATCTCAAGGACCTTGTCCGCGTTGGCATGCACGACGTGTCGCGCGCCTTCTTCAGGAGGCGCGTCGAGAAGGTCAGGGAAGACCGTCCGCGAGAACAGGGCCGGATGTCCCCGGCGTTTATCGAAAACCGGGATCACGATCGGGCTTTGCGTTTCCCGGAATGCCCCGATGACGCGGTTGACCGTTTCGGCCGTGAGGAAGGGATTGTCCACCAGGCACAGGAGAATCGCGTCGGCCTCGGCGGGCACGCTTCTCAGCCCCGCAATCAGGGACGACAACTGGCCCCGTTGGTAATCCTCGTTCATGACGACCTCGACCGCTGACAAGTCCGTCGTTGCCCGGATGTCGGCCGCCTGTGCCCCGAGAACCACAGTGATTCTGTCCGCGTCCGAGGCGCGCAGGACAGAGACAATCCGCTCCAGAAACGTCGTGCCGCCGCAGCGCAGGAGCGGCTTGGGTTTGCCCATCCGCCGCGATTCGCCCGCAGCCAGGACAATGGCGTTGATCACGCGTTGCCTCCCCGTCGGGACAGTGTCATATGGCCGACGCTCTCCGCGTCGCCCAGCCGCCTCACTTTGACCAGCTCGCACACGATGCTGAGGGCGATCTCCTCGGGTGTGACCGCGCCAATCGAGATACCGACAGGCGAGTAGACCTTGTCGAGCGACTCTTTCGGGACGCCTTTGCGGGAAAGGTTCTCCAGAAGCGTCCGTGTCTTACGTTTGCTGCCGATCATACCGACGTATCGCGCGTTGGTCGCCAGCGCCCGCTCCAGGACGATCTCATCGCATTTGTGTCCGCGCGTGACAATCACGATATAGGAATCACCATCGACCTGGACCCGGTCGAAGATGTGCTCGAAATCCGCTGCGATGACCTCATCCGCGTCCGGGAATCGTTCCCGGTTGGCATACTCGCGTCTCTCATCGTATACCACTACGCGGAAATGCACGCGTCTCGCGCAGCGGGCGATGTGATAGGAGAGGTGTCCGGCGCCGCAGAGAATCACGGTCGGCGGCCTGGCCAGCGGCTCTATAAACACGTCCATCTGGCCGGCGGTCACTCTGCGTCCGGCGTTTCCGGCGGCCGCCACTTCTTTGATCGCGGTGGTAATCTCCTGCGAGAGCCCGCTGCTGGCAAGGGGCTCGATATGCTCGGCATCCGCCAGATGAATCTTGCGCGGCAATCCGTCCGGTGAAATGATGGAGACCAGCACGCCGGCTTCGCCACCGGCGACGGCGGTGGAAAGCTCGGCAAACAACGGCAGGGCCGTTGTGTCGAACGTCTCGACAAGGAACTCGACCGAGCCGCCGCAGATGCCGTCTTCATCGTCCGGCGTCTTGCCCAGGTCGAAGCGAAAGAGCCGGCTTCCCGGTCGGGCCAGCAGCTTGCCGGCTTCCTCGATCATTCTGGCCTCAACCCGGCCCCCACCCACCGTCCCGGCGGTTCCTCTGCCCCCGTCGAAGACCAGCATTTTGTAACCCANNCCTCGAAGACGAGCATTTTGTAGCCCACCTTTCCCGGCGTTGAGCCGGTGACGGATACCACGGTGACCAGGGCGACGTTTTGGCCCTTTTCCAGGAGCGACGCCACGTTTTGAAATACGCTGGCTTGATCCATATTTCTCTACACACATGTTCACAATTGATTGTATACTGGACGCCCGTGGCCGTTTGTAGTGACGCCGTAAGGCGTTAG
>JABAOC010010340.1_pt6 | contig 22357 bp, 30 predicted proteins | sample 7062161 | NCBI WGS metagenome assembly JABAOC01 (sample SAMN14538625, study PRJNA623070) | marine sediment metagenome | biome: marine biome [ENVO:00000428]; feature: marine pelagic biome [ENVO:01000023]; material: deep marine sediment [ENVO:00002113] | place: India: Gulf of Khambhat ... | reverse complement strand
TGTCGAAACAACGTCATCGGGCGCAGGCTCGGACTGGCAGAACCAGCCGTATGGCTCAACGCCCTCCGAAGGGAACTGCCTCGACGGTGACGCCGATAAAGTCACCTGTGGATCAGTGCTCTCGACGAGCGGCAACAAGCTGTTCAATGTCGCCGCCCACTGCCCCGACGACCCAGACAGCGGTAACCTGTACCAGACTTTTGTGTATTGCTTGCAATACACCTATGTCTAATAAACACAACGACTTACCGTAGTTACCGGAAGGAGATTCTAGGGTGGGTTGGTCAAAGAGAGATCTCGAAACGGCAATGGAGGTGCTTGCACTCAGTCCGACTGAGGCGGCGTATGTCGCCGGGATCATCGACGGTGAGGGTACGATCTTCATCGCTCGAACCAAGACCCCCAAGCATTTCCGGCTCACGGTGCGTGTGTCGGTACAGATGACGCATAAACCGACGATCCAGTGGTTGTTCGACAAGGTGGGTGGTTGCCTTTATGATGCGACCCACCTTCGTCGTGGTGGTAAGTGGGCGAACAAACCACACCACAAGCATATCTGGGAGTGGCGGGTCCATTCGTTGCCGCTTGCGGCTCGGCTCATGCGGACGATCATGCCGTATCTGATCACGAAGCGCGAGCAGGCCGAGGTGTTACTGGAGTTCTGTGACCAGCGTATCGACAGGTTGCTGGCGGAGGGTAACAGTCGGATCGCGTGGTCCGACGAAGACATGGCGTTCTATTTTCGATTGCGGGACTTGAATACAGCAGGAGTGATTTGAGATGCCGGACAAGCCATATGGTGAGCGGGTACTCGACACGATGCGGAAGCAGGCCGAGCGGCGGAACATCCCGCTGCCCGAGCTGGAGGACAGCGTGCTCGCGTTCGTGAAGACGAAGTACGGGAAGTCGATCCGCGAGATGGACGTTCCCGAACTCAAGAAGCTGAACAGGAACCTCGGTGCGCTGTTCGTGGAGTACCTCGACGGTCGGAAGCGGCGCGGCGACGAGGAGCTGCCGGTCGCCTGGTAGTGAACACGGCGCTATGGTTTAGCGGCGGGAAACTGGCCGTAGCCTCCATGCGGGTTTTTGCGGCCCGCGCCCTGGGGTCTGTGGACCTACGGTGCCGTGTTCTTTCTTTGTGCTAACCAAGGGGGATCAACATGCTGACCACAGAGGCCTTGAAGGCTTCGTCGTACGAGGGTTGGGTCGCTTGGGTAGACAATTCACCCATCTTCGAAGAGGTGCGTTCGCTACCCAAGCTGGCCCAGGTCATGGCTGGCGGTTCGCAGCCCAGCTACCGCCGGGGGTCGCACAACACGATGGACTGGACGCAATTACCGTTCGAGCGCGTCCAGATGGTGCAGCTCTACTTCGACCGTGCGCTCGGCCGGAAGCAGCCGGTGATCGAGATGGCGCGAGAGCCGAACGCCGACGTCCGCTTCTTTCAGTTCAAGCGGGGGGGCGTGGTCGTCAATGCTGGCATGAACGCCCCGGCGGGCCATGGGCAGCATCGGACGGGTGTCCAGAGTTACGTGATGGGGTACTACGATAGAGCGAGGAAGTTTGCCCAGATGTGGGAGGTACGCCGTGGGGTCTTGCAACAGAAAGAGCACCCCATTGTCGGGCATCCCTGCTGGCCACGGCCACATGGTTACGGACTCAATCCGAGGGTCATGGGCCTGAAGGAGAGTGATGTGCCGCCGCTGCCGACCGAAAGAGGCGACGACGGTCAGGGATTAATTAGTGTGGGGTAGCATGAAATCGTGTCAATGTCGACCGATGCGCGGATCGATCTCTCGAGGGTCGCCTATGTAAACGAGGCGAAGCGGATCGTTTACCTCGCCCACCCACGCACAGCCAGCCATGCGACCGCCAAGGCGCTAAAGCAGGCTGGCTTCACCTACCGCAGTAAGTACCATCATGCGCCCCTGAGTGGGCCCCTGCCCGACGACTGGCTTGTGTTGACTACGGTGCGCAATCACTTCGACGCCCTGGTCAGCTGGTACGAGGATCGCTACTCACACAGTCGCCCATTTGATTTCACGTTCATCGAATTCCTGCTCGCGGAGCATCCATACTACTTCCCGACGCGGACCATGCTCTGGGGCCTCCACACGCCCTACGCGACACACATCATCCACTGGGAACAACTCGATGTTTCACTGAACGGGGTGCTACAAGCGCACGGCCTAGGTCCGATTCTTATCACTCGTGATAACATCGGCAAGCGCCGACAGGGGCGAGACTACCGGGAATACTACGATCCCGACACGCGGGAGTACGTCGAGGATCTCTTCGCGCTCGAGATGGGCGCACTGGGGTACTCGTATGACTAAGACCCACAATATGATCATCGTCAGCGACACACACGCTGGCTACAAGTACGGGCTTGTGCCGCCGAGCTGGCGACGAATCGGAGGTGAAGACACAGACGCGACCATGAAGTTCCAGAAGTACCTCTGGGAGTGCTGGGAACACTTCGTCGATAAGTGTCCCAAGGCGGACATCCTCGTCATGAACGGTGACGCGATCCACGGCGAGGACAAGAAGGACGTCGCGCTCAACGTCGTCTCGAGTGACATGTACGAGCAGGCCCAGATGTTCGTGGAACTCATCAAACCGCTCCGCGAGAAATGTGACCGCTTCTGGCTCGTGAAAGGAACACCGTACCACGAAGGCCGGGGCGCTGACGAACTCGAGTGGATGGGCAAGGAACTTGGGTCCGAGAAGTGGCAGGCGGGTCGTTACAGCGGTTACTCGCTCTACTTCAAGTGGCAGAACCTGCAGTTCGGTTTTGCCCACCACCAGACGAGGGGCTGGCTATACGCCGCTGGCGCAGGAGATCGCACGGCGTGGCTGCAGAAGAGTGCGGAGGCGCAGGGCAAGCTCCCTCGAGCGGACGTGATCGTCCGGTCGCATTTGCACATGCAGCGTGTCGTCTGGGCGCGTGACACTTGGTTCGTCGCCACTCCAGGCTGGACCGTCGTGAGCCCGTGGGCCGCGAAGGTCATGGAGCATAGCCGGGCGCACGAGTCGAGCGATATAGGCGGCATCGTACTATCGACCAACGGGAACGGCTCTGTTGGCTTCCAGCTCGAGAATTACAAGCCGTTCCAAGAAGCTGTGAGGCAAGGATGAGCGAAGATGACAAGCCGATTCCTGACTTCGACCAGAATGATTTACTGTCGGCGCTCAGTGAACTGCTATCGGCCACGGAAGAAGGAGAAGGACGCGGGCTGACGTTCCGCGAGATACAAGACAGGCTGCATGTTTCGAAGTTGTTGTTGAGGAGAATGTTGCAGACGCTGCAGGACGAGGGACGCTTGCGTACCGAGCGGGTCAGGCGGAAGGCGATAGACGACGCCTACCGAACGGTACCGGCCTACTGGGTCGTGCCCGTCGAGGAGCCTGAGGATGAGCATTGAGATCGCCTATCATCCCGACGACGCGATCCTCGACCGGGTGAGCGACAACGAACTGGCGCTTCGTGAGGAGATCAAGCGGCTGCTTGGTTCTTGGCTGCACGTCTGTAACGTGAACACGCCGATCGTGAAGGTCTACTGGACCCATGGCGCAGGGAAGGATCGGGCGAACTGCGGAGTTGACCACCAGTACGACGAACTCCACTTCGAGTTCAATGTCGGCCGGATCATCGGCGAACTGAATGACGAGGAACTGTTCGAGGAGATCTGCCACGAGGCGGCCCATTCTCTGAACGCACCGCTCTGGCGGATCGCCGACCAACTCGTTGAGAGAGTGGCGTCAACTGGGGTAGCGGAAGGCGAACTGAAGAAGTGGCGCGACGACATCGAGGATGCCGGCGAACTCTCGACGACGCGTACGCACCGCGCTCTGCTTCGCGCTTGGCGATTGCTGCCAGAGGAGTTTGGCGTGACCGATGATTGATCAGACTCGTTGCCTCAGGATGTTACCGATTTGTCGTGCTTGGTGTTGTCGTGTGACGTGGGATTGGGGTGAGGTCGCCGACTTTACGCCCAAGAAGAGGTGCAAGCTGCTAGGGGATGACTGTCGCTGCACGATCTATGAAGATAGACCGTGGCAGTGCCGCGAGTGGTCGTGTGGCGTTTTTGATCCAGACGAACACCGCGAACGCTATACGGGAGTATTGGAAGATGTCGCTGGTTGAACGATTGATGCATTGGGGCAAATTCGCAGAGACGGGGTTGGACACCGAGCCGCCCGCATTTGAGCCAGCAGACCGTTGGATCGCAACACATGAATGGTATGCTGCGAATCTGGAGCTATTGCAAGGCAATCTCACGGCAGCGCAGATCAAATCGTATTTGGGCATGACACCTGAAGAAGAAGCCGAATACGACTTGATGATCGCGTCCGTCACGGGGGAGCCGACATCCCCTAACACGGACGCCGTGCTACGTCGCATCGACCAGTACCACAGTATCGGTCTGCTCTCGATACAGCGAATCACGGGCTACCAGACGCCCGCCTTGGTGCGAGCGAAGATGGGGATTTAGTCGGTGGCCGATCTGTATGTAGGCGACTTCCAAATCCTGACCACGGATTCGGGCAACAAGAACGTAACGTGGACGGGCGGGTTCCAGCCATCGCTAATCATCGCATGGTGGAACAACTTGAACAGCGGCACGGACACGGACACCCGTGGCGACCACCAGTCGGGTATCGGCTACGGGGTCAGCAGCACGGACACCGCCTGCTACAGTTCATTCAGCGACGATAACGTAGGTACGAGCGACTGCCACAAGTATTACGATAACGGCGGTTCGTTCATAATGACCGTCGATTCAAGCGGAACGCAGGACGGACTGGCCGCGTTGACCGCATCGGGCGGTTGGCCATCCACCGGCTTCCAAATCAACATCAGCAACCAGTTCCCCGCCGACATGCGCGTATTCTTCGTCGCCTTGGGCAGCGACATCATCTCCAACGCGACAACGGGGATGTTCAGTAACTCCTCACAGACCTACCCATTCACACAGGACGAAGCGGTCGGTTTTGACCCCGATGGTTCGTTCTTTACGCCAACCTACGATGAGCCGACGACCTTTTGGGATACGAACTTCACCAACTATCTCTGGAACATCGCGTTCGCCACGGAGACGAACAACGAGATCGGCGCGGAGCACTTCTACGATGACGGCGCGTCAACAATGCAGTCGGAAGGCTACTGCTATAACGGCGAAATGTCGTCATCGTGGTCGGGCGATGCGCCGGCTATGCGTCTAAACTATTTAGGCAACGTCACGACCAACAACTTCCGCGTGAATTGGGTCGAAGGTCCGACCGCGAGTTACAGGTCTGTCATCTACTGCGCCTACAAGCTGGCAACCGGCGCGAGCCACTACCTCGATGTGTTCAATACGCGAACGGATACGAACAACATCGCCCGCACTGGCTATGGTGGCCAGCCGGGCTTGGTCATGCTGCTGTCCTGCTGTGAGCCGAATGATACCATAGACACTTCCCACGCACCCGCCAAGCTGACGATTGGTGCGGCCAGCGGTACTGGCCAGCAACGTGCGATGGCCACGTTCTCGAACGACAACGAAGCCACCAGTGTTTTGGTCCGTTCGATCCAGTGGGACGGTCTGTACGTTCGCCCGAAGTACACGAGCGGAACAATCCAGACGGCTTATCTCAACTATACAAGCACAAAGACAGCGGGTAGTTGGACGAACATCGCCAATGTGGCCACAGACGATACAAACGTGGCGACCTTGGACCCGCCCGAAGGTGGCAGCAGTGAAATAGAAGTAGATGACGCGCCGGGTGACTATAACGGTACAAGCATCTCGCAGTGCTCGTTCAAGGTCATCATGCAGGTGCAGGGCAGCGGTTCGCTCAAGCGTGCCAAGTACATGGTCGTGAACTGGCGTAAATCCGACACGACCTTGATCCACTCCTATCAAACGCCCAACACGAGTGATACGAGTGAGCATACCTACACGCAGACGTTGGGCGCACCGAGCGGTACAGCCAACCTCACGGATACTGAATGGGACAACAGCTACTTCGAGATCATTGGTGACGAAGCGGGGGGTGGGCCGGACGACTACTACATCACCTGCGACTACGTTGAACTGACGGTCAAGTACGAAGATAACACAGGCGGGCCGGGCCACGATGGCGTGATGAAACTGGTGTCGTTTAATACTGCCGGTGCGACCTTCGCCATGAACACGAGCGAGACGGATAACGCTGCCAACCAGGTCGCCGTGCTCGCGTTCATTCCGGCCGATGTCAGCCAAGACGGCGAAGTCACCGAGGTCGCCTCCGTTCGGGTCAAGGCTCCATCGGAAGTCACGGACGTTGCTTCGGTTCGGGTAAAGGCCCCGAGTGAAGTCACCGAAGCTGCCTCGATCAGGACCGCTCTGCAGTCGGAGGTCACGGACGCAGCCAGTGTACGAACAGCTCTGCGCAGTGAGGTGACGGACGCAGCCTCCGTTCGCTTGAAGGCATCGTCGGAGACGACCGACGCTGCCAGTGTACGGGTCGCACTCCAAAGCGAGATCACCGAAGTCGCCTCACTGCGGGCGAAAGCTCCCAGTGAGGTTACCGAGCAGGCGAGTATCCGAGCCAAAGGCTCGAGCGAGATCACCGAGGCCACCTCGGTTCGCATCGTTGGGCTGAGTGAGGTCACGGATTCGGCGAGCATCCGTGCCGCGTTGCAGTCGGAAGTGACCGACGTCGCCTCAGTCCGTACGGCCCTCCAGTCCGAAGTCACCGACGTAGCCTCGATCCGCGCAGCCCTCCAAGGCGAAGCCACAGACGTAGCCAGTGTACGAACGGCGCTTCGGTCTGAAGTGACCGATGTAGCATCGGTGCGCGTCGAAGCGCCGAGCGAAGTGACCGAAGTCGCAAGCGTCCGTACTGCCCTGCAAGGCGAGGTGACAGACGTAGCCTCTGTCCGTACCGCGCTGCGGGGCGAGGTGACGGAGGCGGCATCGATCCGAGTCGAGCTTGCACAGTTGCAGAGTGAAGTTACCGAAGTCGCCTCGATTCGTGTGCTCGGCTCTTCCGAGGTCACCGACGCGGCCAGCATTCGAACGGCCCTGCTGTCCGAGGTCACCGAAGTCGCATCCGTCCGTACAGCTCTCCAGTCAGAGATCACAGATGCTGCAAGCATTCGGACGAAAGCGCCGAGCGAGGTGACGAATGCGGCAAGCGTTCGCACCAAGCTACTGGGCGAGATCACTGAGGCTGCGAGTCTGCGGGTTGCCCTCCAGAACGAGGTGACGGAAGTCGCCAGCATTCGGACGGCGCTGCAGAACGAGGTCACGGACGTCTCGAGTGTGCGCATCGAAGGATCCTCGGAGGTTACCGAAGCTGCGTCGATTCGCGTCTCGATTACAGGCCAAGGCGAGGTCACCGAAGTCGCCTCGATTCGCACCAAGATGCCGTCAGAAGTGACAGAGGCGGCGTCGATCCGCACAGCCCTGAATGGCGAAGTCACCGAAGCGGCCAGCGTCAGGACGGCCCTGCGCGGTGAAGTGACGGACGTCGCCAGCGTGCGCACCGCCTTGCAGTCTGAGGTGACGTCTGCCGCCTCGATCCGGCTCGCGCTGCCATCCGAGGTGACAGAAGCAGCTTCAATCCGCTTGAGCTTACAGGGCGAAGTCACTGATGTGGCGAGCGTTAGGACGGCGCTCCAAGGTGATATCACCGAGGACACTTCAATACGGATCCAAGGTTCTTCGGAGGTCGCCGAGAATGCCTCAATCCGCGTCTCGATCACTGGACTGGGTGAGGTCACCGAGGCGGCATCGATCCGTGTCAGCGGTCAGAGCGAAGTGACCGACGTCGCCTCCGTGCGCGTAGCGCTGCAGGGCGAAGCGACCGACGTTGCGTCCATACGGATCAGCGGTCGGTCGGAGGTCACGGAAACCGCCTCCGTCCGTACGGCGCTCTACTCCGAGGTCACCGACGTCTCGAGTGTGCGGGTCGCGCTGCAAGGTGAGAGCACCGAGGCCGCGAGCATCCGAACGCAAGCGCCATCGCAGGTTACAGCTGCCGCAAGTATCCGCGTTGCCGAGTATCTCGCCGTCGCCGAGGTCTACGCCGAGATCGACATAACGCCGCTGGTCGCCGAGACAAACATGACCATCGATCCCATGGTGGCGGGTATACCCTCGGTTGACGGTCAGCTGGCGACCGAGTTCATCGAACTAAACTACGAGGAGGGCGACTAGTGAGTAGCGGTGGCCCGATAGGCGGTACGCGCACACTGGCTGAAGGTCGGATCAAGTGTGTTTGCAAGGTGCTGGCCCCGAGCGGTTGGGGCCTAAGCGAAGTGCAGGCATGGATGGACACCGAGACGGCGCAGCTCGATTCGCAGTCGGCACAGGCGCAGATGCGTGCGTCGTTCGCACAGGACTTTGCGACCACACATTCGGCGCGGGTTAGCGAGATCACGAACGACAGCGGCGACTTCCAGCTCTATCCCAAGATCGCGTGGTCGGGCACACCGAAACGGAATACCGATGTATTCCAGGTCTGTCAGCAGACGGTGAACGCGCTGGCAGCGATCTTCCAGGCCGATCTGCAGGCAGCAGGCTTCACGGTGACTCAGCTATATGTGAAGGATTACGGCTATGGCTGAGATTACCTACGCATATGCCGAACGAACGACACGTACTTCTTACCCAACGTGGGTATATCCAGTAACGATACTGGATTCGGCGCTGGAGTTGAATACCGATTATCTGATTATCGCTTGTCTTCATGTAGACTGTGACGATACTGCCGCCCCCGTAGAGACTAGGATCGATGTAAACATCAATGGCAGTCTGCAGACCCAGCAAGCGTCTGTGGATTGCATAGAAGTTAACACGACATCCCAGAAACATACGTATCTGGGCTTTTGCANNCTCGGGTGTCACAGTGCGTGTGTATTGCGGCGGCGGCAGCGCTTATGTTGGTGCTGACCAGTGCGCGATCCTCGCCATCAAACTGGACGACCTGACCGAGAACACCGATTTCTACTATGACATCGATACGAGCGGTCATGTAGCCGATACAAGCTGGGAAACCAGCAACGTCGCTTCGATTACCGTCACGGGCAACGATTCCGACCCGTGGCTGATTCTCTGTTCAAGCAGAATCGATGAAGATGATAACGCCGTCCAATATGAATCGGGCATCGAAGTCGGTACAAGTGGAACACCAAACTTCTATGCCAGCCGCGAAGGTGAAACGGGCACCGATGGGATTCAGTTACTCACAACTGCGATGGTCCATGTCGCCTCTTCTAGCGGCACCACCTACGAGGAACGCTACCGCCTCGATGCCGCAGGCAATGGCGGCGAAGCACGCGACTACGGCCAAATCTTCGCCATCAACCTCGCGTATTTCGATCAGTACGCTTACAGCCATTCGACCACGGGCGGCACACTGGCCGACCATGACAGCTCGCCGTTCGGGACAGAGCTCGCGTCCATAACTGTCGGTGCGCCCGACGCGAGCACCGAAACTTTCCTACTTGCCAATTGGGGCTATGAAGGCACCGCTGGCCGGTATGCCGCCGCACGTCAACAGACCACTGGCGGCACCGACATCCCCGCTACGCAAACGAGCGACGACTATGAGCTAGAAGATGCCTGGGATTCGACCGACATCCTTCCAGTCAGCATCTTCGGTCGTGAATCGTCTGTATCTGGTTCCGTCACCTACGATTTAGACGCCGCTAGTGAGAACGCCGATGATTACGATTGGGTGACATTCGTTGCCTTCACGGCGGAACTGGCGTCCACCACCACAGACGGAGAAGTCACTGAAGCGGCATCGGTACGTGTCAAGGACAACTCGCAGGTCACCGACGTTGGCAGTGTCCGCGTAGCGCTCCTAGGCGAAAGCACCGATGTAGCGTCGGTTCGGGTCGCCCTCCAGTCGGAGCTGACCGACGCAGCTAGTATCCGTATCGCTCTCCAGTCTGAAGTGACGGATGTGGCATCGCTTCGGGCTAGGGGCCTCTCCGAAACCACTGAAGCTGCAAGCATACGTGCCGCACTCCAATCCGAAGTGACGGATGCAGCCTCAGTGCGGACGGCCCTGCGATCAGAGGTGACCGACGTTGCTTCGATTCGCACGGCGCTCCAATCCGAGGTGACGGATGCGGGGAGTGTCCGCACGAAACTCCAGTCTGAGGTCACGGACGTCGGCTCGATCCGCACCGCATTGCAGAACGAAGTGACCGACGCGGCCTCGGCCCGCGTCAAGGCACCGAGCGAGGTGACCGAGCCAGCCAGTGTCCGTGCCGCGCTTCAGGGAGAGGTGACCGATGTCGGTTCTGTCCGCACGGCCCTACAGGGTGAAGTGACAGAAGCGGCGTCGATACGGGTTGAGTTGGCTGCGCTCCAAGGTGAGGTCACCGAGGTGGCCAGCGTTCGGATCCTAGGCTCGTCCGAGGTAACCGAAGTCGCGAGCGTCAGAACTGCGCTCAACGGCGAGGCGACAGAAGTCGCGAGTGTGCGGACGGCACTGCAGTCCGAGGTCACGGATGCCGCCTCTATCCGTACCGCCTTGCGGGGCGAAGTTACGGACGTCGCCAGTGTACGAACGTCTCTGTATTCCGAGGTGACTGAAGCTGCGAGCCTGCGAGCTGCTCTCCAGTCGGAAATCACCGACGTCTCGAGCATACGGCTCGCATTACAGGGCGAGGTGACAGACGCCTCGAGTGTCCGCATCGAGGGTTCGTCCGAAATCACCGAGGCCGCTTCGATCAGGGTGAGCGAGGGTCTGATCGGTGAGGTCACCGAGGATGCGTCGATCCGCTTGAAGCTGCCCTCGGAGATCACTGAAGCTGCCTCCGTACGGACAGCGGCCAACAGCCAGGTCACCGAGGTGGCCTCTGTACGCACGGCGCTGCAGGGAGAAGTTACGGACGTCGGTTCGATCCGCACCGCACTCCAGAACGAAGTGACGGATGCCGGTTCGGTGCGTGTGCAGGGATCGTCCGAGATTACGGAGTCGGCCTCGATCCGTGTCTTGAGTACCGGCCAGAGCCAAGTGACGGAGGTCGCATCAGTCAGGACGGCGCTCCAGTCGGAAGTCACCGACGTCGGCTCGATCCGTACTGCACTACAGGGCGAAGTTACGGGTAGTTCGTCTACCCGTATCAGCGCACCCTCGCAAGTCACGGAGGTCGCGAGCGTGCGCACGGCCCTCCAAGGCGAGGCGACAGACGCTGGCTCCGTACGGGTGGCGTTGAACGGACAGGTGACCGACGCGGCCAGCTTGCGCACACAAGCGCCTTCGGAGGTGACGGTCGCCGCAAGTATCAGGGTGAGGGAGTACCAGCTCGTGGCTGCCGTGCGGGCGACCGTCGACATACAACCGGTCGTATTGGCAACGGACATCTATTTGCATAGGGGGTAACAATGACAAAGATCATCTATCGCGATAACGACAACCTCATCACCGTGACCGGGCTCCGCGATATCTCGGCCGGCGGCGATTATCTGAACGCGGCGACGGTCGAAGCGAACCTGTACGACGAGGATGGCGTCCTTGCCACGCCAAGTGGCGGGATCGCGCTGTCGCATGTGTCGGGCTCTGACGGCAACTACGAGGGTGTCATCCAGTCGACGGAGACTCTAGCGCTGGAGAAAGACTATTTGCTCCACATCGATGCCGCAGAGGCCGGCGCGGTCGGCCACTGGGAGATCGAGTGCGAGGTCGTTGAACGGAAATAACACGGGATTCATGCTATGGACGAAAAAGAGAAATACGAACGATATTGGGAGATCGCAGGCGAGCGCAAAGTCTCACCGGGGATGCGTTCCATCGAGGAGTTCGATAGCGAATGTCGCGAGCGCGGACTCAAAAAGATTCTCGATCTCGGGTGCGGCCAGGGGCGAACGACCGCCTACCTGCTCGAACGTGGCTACGACGTTACGGCCACAGACATCGCCCACAATGCGATCAACGACGACCTGCAGTCCATCCTCTACGGTCGGTTCGTCCCAGCGCCAGCTTGGGATCTCCCGTTCGTCGATAACGCCTTCGACTGCATCTTCTGTTGCGATGTGCTCGAACACATCCCGCCCGAGTTGGTGGGCAAGACGCTCTCTGAGATGGCGCGGGTCGCGCCGGTAGCATACCTCGAGATCGCGTCGTTCGACCGACACGTCAAAGACCCGAGGGAGGAGGGCTCTTACCTGCACGTCCACCTCGCCGTCGAGGCTTTGAGTTGGTGGTACGCCGAACTGCAAAGGGTCGGTTGGACAATCGAAAAGGCGTATGATCGTAAGGAAGGCACGAAGAAGACACCGGGATACGCAATCTGGAGTGTACGGAATGCCAAGCATAACTGATAGCTACGGTCAGAACTTCTCGAACCGTCCAGCTGGCACGATCATCGACATGATCATAGTCCACGCGATGAGCGAGAACCCGCGCTGGGGTTCCTCAACCTGTACGGCGCTCGAGATGTTATCGCTGAAGCAACCGCCCCCGACATGGGACAAGTCGTGGAGCAAGGTCAGCGCCCACTTCCTGATCTTACCCACGGGCGAGATCCACAAGATCGTCTCGCCGAAGATGAAGGCGTGGCACGCGGGCTTGAGTCAGTGGGGTGACACCGGCAACCTGAACGACAGCTCGATCGGGTTCGAGCTCGCCATTGCCGGGAGCCACGACTACGAGCAGTTCCTCGATGCGCTGCAGGTGAACTGCTTCTCCGACATGCAGTACCGGTCGGCTGGTTGGCTTACCGCCCGCCTCATGGTTCAGCACAATATCCGATGGGATATGGTCAGGGGCCACAGCGAGGTCGCTGGCGACGATGTGCGGGGGCCCGGCAAGGGCAAGCCGGATCCCGGCGATGGGTTTGACTGGCGTAACTACTACGGCTGGGTCGCTCACTATCTCATTCGTGAGTCCCAGGACAACCTGTGATCGCGGTAAGGGTGATGCGTGACGATTCGTTCGATTCCCCGACGCCACGCTGGCCCTTCCTCGGCAAGATGAACGTCTCGCGGCGAGTACCGCTGCGAGCGACAGGAGATTGGCGACTGCCACCCACGACGGGACGTTGGTGCAAACCCGACGACTTCACGTATTGTTCATACTGCGGTGAGCCGGGCTTCGTCGGTGGCGAGTGTAGCGCCTGCGGGAGGAACATCAAGCAGAAGGACTAGCCATGGCGAAGACGGCACTCGATAACGCCCTGGCGTTCGTCAACAAGTTCAAAGGCTTGCTCATTGGGCTCGGCGTGATCGGCGCATCTCTCTTGGCGATCAATACCGCAATCACCGATTTCGCACGACTGCCCGGCACCGTCAAGGAATTAGAGACGCAGGCCTCGGAACTTGAGGATCAGGTCAAAGAACTGAAGAACGTGGTGCAGGATTTCAGGATGCTGCTCTGCGCGGAGCGTGCTTACCGGGAGGGCACAGACCCGATGGAGTGTGTTGACATGTGGAAAGAGGAGGAGGCACGAAAATGAATTTGGGTTTCGCGGCAAAGGCTGGCGCGGTAGTCGCCATCATCGGCCTCGCTGTCGCATTTGTTGACCGTGAGAAGCGACGTGCGGCAGCCGAGGAGCGCTACAGGGTCGTCGCCGAGAAGTACGTGACCGATTCGCTCGCGCACGAGAAGAGCGTGGCGATGTTCCGCGAGCAGCAGCGCGAGGACAGTATCAAGGTTGCCGAAGCCAACGCTCGGGCCGATGCATCGGAAGAGCGGACTCGGGTGGCAATCAATCGAGCAGCCGAAGCAGATCGTCGGGCAGAGGATGCATGGGAAGAAGCAGAGGAGGAGCTCGACCCCGAAGATTACAGGGATCTGCGCGAGGCCTTCGATGCTCAAGACGAAGCGCTCGATGAATGTTCGCTTGCACTGAAAGATTGCGGCACGCTTACGCTGGCACTTGAGGAAGCGAACGAGACGTTGCGAGACGATCTAGCCGAGCGTGATGAGTTCGAGGCAACGAGTGCGGCTACGATCCAGTCGCTGCGGCTCGAGCTCGCCGATGCGAACAAGGTCGACTGGCTACCTTGGGGCATCGCCGCTGGCGCTTCTGCGCTTTTGCTGGCCGTCATTATCGCTGGCTAAGTCACGGCCCCGCATACGGTTAGCGGGGCCGTGCAGCCTTCTTGTCTATAGCCGTAATGTAGTTATATTACGGCTATGGTCGGACATCCATTTGGCAACCAGCTGATCGGCTTCACGGGTACGCGTGAGGGCATGAGCATCGCGCAGGCGGGGCAACTCAAGAAGCTGCTCACACTCCACGCTCCGACCGAAGTGCATCACGGCGATTGCGTCGGGGCCGACGCACAGTTCCACATGCTGTGCCGCGAACTCTTCGGCAATGCCGTCGAGATCCACATCTGGCCACCTGAGGATCCCACCTATCGTGCGTTCATGGACGGCGACGTAATGCACGAGCCGCTGCCATACCTGCAACGTGACTGGATGATCGTAGACCACACGCAGCTGCTGCTGGCTACACCGAAACAGAACGTGGAAGTGATGAGGTCGGGAACATGGACGACGATCAGGTACGCGAAGGCAAAGCGAAGGGAGCGCGTGATCATCACACGAAAGGGTCACGTCCACCATGGAAGCTGAGATACACGGTCGCCAAGCAGCGACTCTGGGCAGCACTCGTGCAGGACAGTTCGAAGCTCTTCTCGAGGGGCAAGAACCGATACCTCGATATCACGCCCGAGAGGGCTGAATGGCATTCTGTCGACCGATTTGCCGAAGAGACACTCAAATCGGTCATTGCAGCACTCACCGGCAAGGAGGATAACCATGGCCGAGAAGAAGAAAGGCGCAGCGGCGGTAAAGAAGGAAGAGCCGCAACAGGAGCCCCCCCAGGAGGAGGCGCAGCTGCCAGCGATGACACGCGAGCTCGAGACTGAGATCGTCGAGCGAGCTGGCGAGGACATCCCGGCGTACCGGGTAACGACCCAGCTGATCAAGAAACAGTGGGGTAACGTAGCGAGCCTCGACAAACACGACGCCGTGGTCGTGGCCCGCACGATCCACGAGTCCTTCCCGATGTTCGGGCCATGGCAGATCATCAACAATTTCGATGTGCTGGCCGGGAAGACGCTCTACCTGAACGCGAACGGCTACATCGACATCGCGATGAGCCACCCGCAGACGGAATCACCGCCCCTGCTCCGCGAAATCCTCCACGGGACCGAGGAGTGGACGACCTGGATGGGCGCGGAGACGCCGAAGGACGTGATCGCCGCCGCGTACGTGTGCGAGTTCAAGCGCAAAGACCGGCCGATCCCGTTCGTCGAGTGTGGCTACTGCCCGATGGATGACGACCTACTGCTCAAGGGCAAGAGGAGCGACCCCAATCGGGCGCGGAAGCCGGACTGGCGTCCACTCGCGATGAAGATCGCACGAACTCGAGCGGTGCGGCGTTGCCTGCGCTTCGCGTTCAGCCCCACCGAGGCGGCTGCCATCTACGCCGAGAAGAAGGTCGAGGCTCTGCTCACGAAGGCCGAGCGCAAGCAGCTGCCGAAGCCGGTCGTCAGCCCAGCGGACCCCTACGCGGACGAGCCTGAGCCCGTCACGCAGGTCGAGCCGGAAGTGGAGGTCGATCCGGCGACGGTCGCAATCAGCGAGCCCGAGCGCCGGAAACTCTGTGCCGTAGTCGAGCGGCTGGACACGGGCGACCACAGTGTGATCGAGGCGATCAAGTACACGCTGGCGGACTTGCTACAGGAGCAGACCGGCCAGCTCGTCGAGATCACCGACCTATCGACGAAGAAGATCACCTACGGCATCTACCCCGAGTTGGTGTCGCGATTGCACGAGCGGTTCCCGTTCAAGGACCGTGAGGTCATCGAAGTCGAGGCCATCGTCGAGCCCGGCGATGAGACTGAAGGCGAGCAATTGTCGCTATGAGGAGGCTGACATGCGAAGCAACGACTTTCACTTGGTTGATGAAGAGGAACTCGACGAAAAGGAACGTCGCCGGCAGATGCAGTTTCCGCTCCTTGTCTGCCAGAACGAGGAATGCAAGGAACCGCCCTACTGCGGATTCGAGGGCGACGGCGGTGCCGTCTGTGTTTTCTGTGCTGATCGAGAGCCCAACACCGGCAGAGTGCTGCAGATGCGTGGGCTGAGGGAGCACAAGTTCTACGCCTACGACTAGGGACTTGACAGCTTTCCATGTAAGGCCCTAGCTTTGCGTTAGGCGGCATTCGGTTCGGGTTTGTTCGCCTGCCTCATCTTCTGGTCGGTCTTATTCCTCCTTCGGGGGTGGCGGTCCCAGTGGGAAGCCAGCCGCCACCCCCACTGTGGGAAAGGTTGACAGCCGAAGAGCCGCCACTTAGGATGCAGGTACCGGGTCCGTTAGACCCTTTACATAACCACTCGCCCTCGGCCGACGGGTGGCCCGCTGATAGAGAGGCGCTAGGGGACAGGCCCCCGAAACGACGTTGGAAGAGACTGCCATCCGCCTTTGCGCCTTGGGCGGGGGCGGGTCGGCCGCCAACGAAGTTGAGGGGGCTTCTCTTTGGCCCCGAAATCTTACCACGGGAGGATCGCAGGATGGCTTCCCCACAGGTCGAGAACGGTTACGCACCCATCTCTCAGGAACTCCTACAGGCACTCGCCAGGGCCCGACTCAAAGCAACGACTCGGGCCGTTGTTGACTGCATCGTATCGATGACCTACGGCTGGCATCGCAAGACAGCTCCTATCGCACTCGACTTCTTCGTTGATTGGACCGGTTACCCAAAGATCACCATCCGCCGATCATTGCGCGAACTCTTCGACCGCAAGATGATCAAGGTGTGGAACGGCAAGCCTGCTAGTTACGCAATCCAGAAAGACTATGATCGGTGGATCCCTGAGCGCGAATATCGTGAGCAGCGGAAGGCCTCACAAGAAGGTTTACACCAACTCAAAAGTGCTCAACGGGGGAGCACTTCTGAAAGTGCTCATTCTGTGTCCCAAGGTGTCCCAAGTGCTCAACGGGGGAGCACATCGAAAGTGCTCAACGGGGGAGCACCAGAAGTGCTCAACGGGGGGTCACAGAAAGTGCTCAACGGGGGAGCACCTACTATAATTCATAGAATACAAAATACATCTCCATCTGCAGAGATCATCTCGAATGCAGGTAACGGTGACGAACGGGTCACATGGCTGACGCCTTACAATGGCATCTGGAAAGCAGCCTACGGTGGCAACCTCCCGTTCAAAGCGGCAGCGAAGTGGCTGCGAGAAGCCGAGAAGGCCATCGGCAGGGATCAGGCCATCGAGAACTTCGGTGAATTCTGCAAGCAGGATGTGAAATTCCTCGGCAAGCCCGAGGCCGCATTGTCCAAGTTCGCCGCGACCTGCGGCTCATGGAATCCAAGCAAGCGTAAGACACTCAACCCCGAAGCCGAACGGATAGCCCGACTCCAGCGAGCCTCTCAGGTCGTCTAGCATGGCGCGGGCGGAGGGGAACGGGAAGGACGTCTGGCGTCGAAGCGACGACGCGCAGACGTGGGGTAGTTTCCTGCAGTGGCTCGTCACAAGCCGACTCAAGGTCAATACTGGCATCCCAACATTCGACCGTGCGATGGCTGGCGGTCTGCAGGAGGGCTGGTTGGTTGCCGTAGCCGGTGTCGATCAATCGGGCAAGTCGAACTTCGTACTGACCTGCGCTCTCCACGCCATCACGTCAGGCCATAACGTCGGGATCATCAACCTCGACATGGACTGGCATCTCTGGTACCTGCGCATCCTCTCTCACATCGGCAATGTCAACGCCAGCGAGATCCTCGAAAAAGAACAGTTCGAACTTGGCGAGCAGGAGAAACTCGTCGCCGTTATGGAGAAAGTGCAGTGTTTCCCCGGCGCGTTGATCGTCGACGACTCCATGCCAACGACGATCTCGGAAGTAACGCGCTCGATAGACGCCTTGGCGGCGAGCGATGCGAAGCTAGTGATCGTTGATTACCTGCAGTTGATCGAACCCGAACATGCGCACGGCAACTTCGTCACAGCGTTCGACGAAGTGGTCAAGGGCATCCGGCGGGCAGCCCGCCGCAACCGTATCCCTATCCTGTGTTGTGCCCAACTCAACCGCAAAGCGAAGGAGGCCGAGGAAGGACCACAAGTCTACCATGTGCTCGGCGGCACCGCCCTCGAGCGTCATGGCGACATCAACCTCGTGATCGATCACCGCTCACGGCAACTCGACGAAGGCGTGGAATCGTTCCCCGTCAGGATAGCGAAGAACCGACCAGTAGGGAGACTATTCGAATGGAACATGCGGTTCGAGAGGAAGACGTTGTCGTTGTCGGAACTCACCTCCGAGTGGCAGACGTCGACACCTCAGTACTAGAGCGGCTGCAGGGGCAAGTCCGCGAGGATCCCAACAACATCATCCTGGCCGAGGCACTGCGCTGCGAGGGAATCAAGGTCATCCGCCTGATGCAACACGCGCTGGCTGAATACATGAACAAGCGTTATTCTGTTGTCGACGATGACCCGAGAGACAAGGGGCCGATGAATGGTGGGGGTAACGGTGCTCAACCGCGCAATGAGGATCAAGCTCCTTGGGTCGGCCCCTGAAGATTGAATGCATCACTGCAAAGACGCTTCGATTGCGCCGGATTGGGCAGCTGGGATGGTTACCACGAAGGGTGGTATTCGTGTCGTCCAGTACAGTGTGACGCCGGTAGCGGGCTCACCTTGGTTCACACATAAGGCGTTGAATCAGTGGGCGACGAACATCTCGTCGACACTTATCCAACAGCGGATAACATACGGCGATGGCCGGGTCTTCCCTTATCACAAGATCTTCGGTCGCGATTCGGCGGCGGATTTCGAGCAGGCAGACATCGTCCATCTGCAGAACTACCTACCACCAGATGCCCTATTGCCGATAATCCGCAAAAAGCCCGTACTTATTCAGCATCACCAACACCCACCGTTCGGCGGCACCGAGGTCTTCACGCATCCGCGCAAGCGCCATGCGATCATTGCACAGCCCAAGTGGGTCGAGGCGTGCCGGGCAACCGGTTACCGGAACCAACCGGTACAGCTGCCGAACATCGTGCCGATCCGAGAGTTCGTTCCCGTGTGGATCGATGAGCCGAGCGCCCACCGTACAATGCACGTCGCCTATGCGCCAAGCGCTCGTGGCGGCAAAAAGCTACACAACAAGGGCTACAAGGGCACAAGGGACGTGCTCGAGAGTTTGGCCCACCAAGGGCACATCACGTACGAGATCATGGAGGGGCTTCCGCTCATGGAGGTGCTCGCACGCAAGCGGCACGCCCACGTCGTGATCGACGAGGTCGTGACCGGCAACTTCCACCGCTGCTCCCTTGAGTCGCTCTCGCAGGGCTGTGTCGTGGTAGCACACCTGCCGCCCGAGTCATGCAAGTACATCTGCGACTACACGGGCTCAAGTGAGGCTGAACTGCCGTGGGTCATAACGGACATGGATGGCCTCTATGGCACACTCGGCCTTCTCAGTAGTCAGCCCGACTTCGTCGTCGCACGCAGGATCAAGAGTCGCCGCTGGATGGAGAAGTATTGGGACGACCAGGAGCTGGTGAAGCAGTACGTCGCCGTCTACGAGGAGATGCTCAGTGATTAACACTAAGAGCGTGAATGGATTCCTCTGGCCTCAGGAGGATGTCGGTTGCGCAAGCGTGGTTTTTGAATGGCTGGAACACCTCGACCTGGCACTCAAACATGTCGCACAGTTCGACGTTGCTGTGCAGGCCGGGGGCAACTGCGGGGTTTGGCCGAAGCGTCTGGGCCGAGAGTTCCGCACTGTTTACACGTTCGAGCCCGAGCCGCGCAACTTCTACTGCCTCGCCCACAACTGCCCCGAGGAGAACATCATCAAATTGCAGGCAGCTGTGGGTGCCTACGAAGAGTCACCTATGGGTATCGACTTCCCGGCTGGCGAGAGGAACCTTGGCGCTGCTCGTATGTGGGAAGAAGGGCAGTATCCGGTGATCGCAATCGACCAGCTGCACCTTGAATTATGCGACCTCATCCAGCTCGATGTTGAGGGGTATGAGCCAATCGCTATCATGGGCGCGTTCCGCACGATCAAGAGGTGCAGGCCGGTGATCATGGTCGAGGACAAGGGACTCTCTGATGCGTACGGCTACCCGAAGGGTTGGTCGGAGAACTATCCGTGGCTGTCGGATCTCGGTTATCGTGTCGCCGAGAAGGCGATCAGGGATGTAGTCCTCGTGTGCGATGATTGATTTGTATGGTCACCTCAGGAGCGAGACGTTGTGGCGACTGTTCGAGAGAATGGCTGATGGCTACACGTCTGGTGGTTGGCGTTATCTGTGGCCATACGAGGAACTGGAACCAGAAGAAGAAACAGAAGAGCCGGTTGAACTACCGTTTCATTTTAGGGCAACAACCTATGCAGACGCGCAACGCAAAGATGAAGCCGTGGACGTGCGATTGTGGCGAACGAGCGAAGCAGACAAACCGAGGCCGCGAAAATGGTTGAGTATCCGTACGGCAAGCCATGGGAAGCAAGATGCTCCGACGCCGTGGAGGCTGATGTCGTGATCGCGCCGGCGCTCTGCGAGTGCGGTAATCTCCTCAGCTGGGAAGGGGTCCGCGAGAAGGGCGTACTGCTCTGGGAGCACGCCATGTGCGGGAGGTGTGAGATACTATGGGTGGTACGCTACCGACGCGAGCTGAGTTTGCAGAGCGGATCCGAGACTCCTACTACAAAACCGTCGACGCCTTCTTCACTACCGGTCGCCTCCTGAACGAGAGCAAGGTCGCCCTCAAGCATGGCGAGTTCCTTGACATGGTGGAGTCCGACCTACCATTTTCTGTATCGACCGCCGAGCGGCTGATGAAGATCGTGCGGGACGACCGTATCATCGAAGCGAAAGAGCAGAACCTCTTACCCGCACGCTGGAGCCTGCTCCATGCGATGAGTCAGCTCGACGACGAAGAGTTCGCGCAGTTGAACGTGAGCCCCGATATGACGCTCAAGGATGTTGAAGCAGCGAAAACCCGTAGAGATTTAGGGGTAGCGCCGACTACCCTCAAGTTCACCTTCCCTCTGCCGCCTGCCCATAATCGGCAACTTGACCTCAATAGCAAGTTCACGTTTTTAGGCAGGAAGCGTGTACCCCTGTACTGGCTGGAACACAAGCAGTTCGAGGAGCACTGCGATAATCTCGAACTCGCGCACCGGTTGCCGCCGCCGCCGCCGGAACCATGGGGGGTCTGGCGGATCGACAGTGCGGAGTTCACGTTCGACAAGTCGGGCAAGGCTGGCAAGGGAGCGCCAGCGAAGCGCGATCCACTCGAACTATATTGTGGACTCAAGTGGCCGGTCGACTGGCTAGTCAAGCGCGGTTATGTCAAGGGCGACTCGCTCTCCGAGTTGATGTTGCCTCTACCCGCACCGCAAATAGTGCTCGATGGGGATGAAGCCAAGGTGGTGGTTGTGATCCAACGTGTCAGATAACGGGAAGTACGAGCTGCGCTGTGGCGCACCGAACCCCAAAGATAGAACGCGGACCTGCGGCAAGTTCCTTGGCTCCGATGGCAAGCCGTATCGCTGGGTCGGTTCATTCGAAGACCCACAGGACGACGACCCCAATCGGCTATCGATCAGGTGTCCACGGTGCCACCGATACACGGTCTGGGAGGCGGAAACGTGACCGAGGGTGGACGAAAGTCACCAGAGGGCCTAACTGTGACGATCGACGCCAACCGCCCTCGGTCGCGAATCAACTGGGAACTCGTGGATTACATGCGTGAGAAGGGTGCCACCCTCGGCGAACTTGCCTACATCCACAAGATTCCCCTCGACGAACTGCGCCAGCGTTACCAGGACGCCGATGAGTGAGCGCTATCTTGCTTGGATACGCGGCATGGAGTGCTGCATGTTCGGCTGTGAGAAGCTCGGCGAGCCGCACCATGCGCTACCTCGAGGTGCGGGCGGCAAGGACTGGCAGACGGTACCGCTCTGCCATGAGCATCACATGGAGTGCCACCAGCTGGGCCATCTCACGTTTCAGGAGAAGTACGGGTTGCCGCTGTTCGTGGTGGCGAAGATCCTGTACGGGGCGTGGAAGAAACCGAAGCCGCCACCGGAGGAATGAGCGATGGACGATGACAACCTGATCGGGGTGGCTGTTGCAGTGGCGTTCGTCGTTGCTTGGCTATTGCTCTGGTTCCGAAAGAAGAGTTGAGAGATGTGTGGGAACCCTAACTGCAAGCGCGGCCTCTATACGCACAAGAAGGACAAGCTCTGCGACTTCTGCCAGTGGGGGCTGGAGTACACAGTGGGTGAGATGGAGCGGATGTTGACGCCGCCTTGGTGGTTGACCGTGTTCGGTGTCTTCGCGATAGCCTGGCTCACGGTGAAGGACTCGGCGTGGTGGCTGGT
>JABAOC010001899.1_pt3 | contig 22394 bp, 19 predicted proteins | sample 7062161 | NCBI WGS metagenome assembly JABAOC01 (sample SAMN14538625, study PRJNA623070) | marine sediment metagenome | biome: marine biome [ENVO:00000428]; feature: marine pelagic biome [ENVO:01000023]; material: deep marine sediment [ENVO:00002113] | place: India: Gulf of Khambhat ... | reverse complement strand
GCTTCTAGAGTATCAACTCCTTGGTCGCGAAGTCAGCCAGGCAACCCCGGTCGCCGAGCACTCTGACCCTAAGAGAGTGCTGGAGATGGAGAATCCGTTGTGCCTAGACGAAATCTACTGGAGAGGTCGTGATTGACGTAAGCGGCCCTGGGTTCCGTGGCTGACGCACCCGGGTGCGCATCGGCCGGACGCTCGGAGTGGTTCACTGGACATACGTGTGGCCCCCCTCATCAGTAGTCTGGCGGGTCCTGGCGAGAGCCGGCATTTGCAGGTGTATCCAACGGAGGAGGCAACGACTGAGGGGGAGCTGGTAAGTCTCCACGCGCGTGAGCAGACTTGTCCTGAGGAGATAGCGTCGAGGCTGGAGACTGTCGCCGCCTCGTGGGATCAGGCGGTTCCAGAGGAGTGGCAAGAGATGATTCGCATGATCTTCGACGTCGAATACTGCCACCCTGCGAAGCAGTGATTGGGTCGCCTACAGCAAGACCCGAGCTTGTCTAGTTGTTCCGCCAGGCCGGCCTACTACCAGAAAACGAGGGCCTGGTTTGGCCCTCGGGCCCCGCGCACGCAGAAGCGGGTATCAGTGCCCCTGACTGGACTCGAACCAGCACGCCCTCGCGGGCACAGGCCCTCAACCTGCTGCGTATTCCCATTCCGCCACAGGGGCTCCGACTACTATTATATCCCGAGGGTGGCCACTTGTCAAAGGGGAATCGATCTTGGGTCAAGAGAGGGAGCCATCTGGCCGTGTCGGAACCATGGATGCGGCCGAGCGCAGGCTTGCTCTCTTGAGACAGGATCCACGTTTCCCTCCGCTCAGCTTCCTCGCCGGCGTGCATCCGAGCGCTCTGATAGCACCCAGAATCCCCGCTAGACTTGAGACGTGTGCACTACATCCCCAGCACGATTGGGCCCAGGAAAGACGCTCGATCCAGTAGGAGGACAGCTGGCAATCGCCTCTACACTCTGTGCCAACTTCGGGGCAGGCCTGCTTGCCTACGTGATCGGATGCTGACCAGGCGTGTTGCGCAATGGGGAAGTCTGATGCTCGCCCCGCGAGAGGTCGAGTACTTGACAAACGAGATGGATTGGAGTATAATGAGTTGGTAATGCTAATTATTTGCAATAAGCACAATTGGTTAGTCTTGCTTCCTAGGTAGAGCGGGGAAGGATGAACAAGACGGGTGTAGTGCTAGCAGTCAGCGCGGAGGCGCGGGGTGATGGAAGGGGCAGACGAAGAGCCGGAAGGCTCCACTGGCGTTGGGGTAGGGGGACGGCGGTTACTGAGCACGAGGAACTGGCGAGATTGGTGAGGGAAAGAGGCGGCTACGATCTCGTCGCGGTGGGTCATGAATACGGCGGTGAACCATCGATTGCGGACGCGTTGGATGCGCTGGTCAAGAAGGGAGCCACCCGAGTGGTGGTGGTGCCCACCGGAATGCTGAACCCCAACATGGCTCAAGTGATATCCAGCCTGCGTGGGCGGTACCCAGATGTCGAGATTGTCTGCGCTCAGCAGCCCGCCGATACGAGCAGGAGGTCGGCCGACGCGATCGTCGACACGGTTAGGCAGGTTGACGCCACGTGTGTTGGCGCCGAGGCCGCCTTCGGCCTTGTGCGCCTAGCCGTTGTCAGGAGTGGCGAACGAGCCGTCATCCACGATTTCCACGCTGGGCACACCCTCGTCAGTCGCTTGTCAGCCCTGGGTTTCACACCTGGTGCTGAGGTGACCATGCTCCAGAACTATGGAACCGGGCCTGTGATTGTGAGGGTGCGAGACACGCGCATCGCCTTGGGGCGAGGTGAGGCCACGAAGATTTGCGTCAGGAGAATGGACCAAGAGGAGTGATCTGTCGAGACGGCGCGAGTTGGACGCATGACTGAGAAGAGAACGATCAAGGTAGCGCTGGCCGGCCAGCCCAACGTTGGCAAGTCAACGGTCTTCAACCTGTTGACGGGTCTCAGCCAGCATGTGGGGAACTGGCCGGGGAAGACAGTAGAGCGAAAGGAAGGCGTCTATTCCCACAACGAGGCTCAAGTCACCATCGTGGACCTGCCGGGGACCTACAGCCTCACCGCCAACTCCGCTGAGGAGGTGATAGCTCGTGACCACATCATCAGGGAAAAGCCCGACGTCGTGGTGGCTGTGATCAATGCCTCCTCTATGGAGCGAAATCTCTACTTGGTGGCCGAGTTGCTGCCTTTGCCATCGCCGGTCATCGTGGCGCTGAACATGATGGACGTCGCGCGTCAGCAGGGGCTGAAGATCGAGCCCAGGGTACTGGAGGCGGCGTTGGGAGTGCCGGTCGTGCCCATGACAGCGACCAAGAACGAGGGTATCTGCGAACTGGTGGAGGCCATCGACGAGGTAGCCCGCGACGGGGCCGATTATCGGCCCAAGAAGCCGCAGATCAGGGGGGACCACCGCGCCGTTCTGGAAGAGATCGACGAGCTGGTCGGACAGTATGTGCCGCAACCCTATCCTCCGGACTGGGTATCCCTCAAGCTGCTGGAGGGAGACGATGAGATCTTGAGCATGATGAAGCAGTGCCTGCCTGACGAGGTTTGGGACCGGGTCCACGAGATCTTGAAGGAACACGAAGATGCCGTGGTCGCCGTGGCGAGCGGTCGCTATGACTGGATAGCCCGCATGACTCGCGCAGCATTGGTGCGGCCTCGCATAGGGCAGGTAACCCTCACTGAGAAGCTGGACCGCTGGGCCGCTCATCCCGTCTGGGGACTAATGGTTCTGGCGGGCATCCTTGGACTGGTGTTCTTGCTGACTTACTCCGTGGGCGCTCCCCTGCAAGGGGCGCTCGAAACCTACGTTATCGAGACCAGCGCGCGGCTTCTAACCACTGCTCTGGCGAGCGCTCCTGCCTGGGTCCGAGGCCTACTGGTCGACGGTGTGATCGGTGGTGCGGGGACGGTGGTCACCTTCATCCCCATATTGATCATATTCTTTGCCATCATGGGCCTGCTGGAGGATATAGGATACATGGCTCGTGCAGGCTACGTCATGGATCGGCTCATGCACCTCATGGGGTTGCACGGCAAGAGCTTCCTACCACTGTTCCTGGGTTTCGGCTGCAATGTGCCAGCGGTGATGGGCACTCGCGTCATCGAGTCGCGTCGAGGACGCCTTCTCACCATCATGTTGGTGCCCCTTGTGCCCTGTACGGCAAGGATGATGGTTCTGGCCTTCATCACACCGCTGTTCTTCGGTGCGGCAGCCCCTGTTGTAGCCTGGAGCCTGGTGGGGTTGAGCCTGGTGGTCCTTGCTGTATCTGGCGTGGTAATCAACCGCGTCGCCTTTGGCGGTGAGCGATCCGCCTTCATCATGGAGCTCCCTCTGTATCACGTACCCAATTGGCGCACCATTGGCATCCTGATCTGGCAGCGGTCCCTGGCCTTCTTCAAACGGGCAGGTACAGTGATCCTGGTCGTGTCAGTGGTGCTTTGGGCGCTCTCTGCCTTGCCCACGGGAGACATCCAGACCAGCTTCCTAGCCCGGGCAGGTCAACTACTGGTCCCCATGGGTGCGCTCTTGGGGCTGAACTGGGAGATGATGGTGGCTCTCTTGACCAGCTTCATCGCTAAGGAGAACTCCATCGCGTCGCTGGGGGTACTGTACGGAGGCGGAGACGAAGCGGGACTGGCGGAGATCCTTCCTGGGATCATGACGCCGGCTGCAGCGCTGAGTTTCTTGGTGGTGCAGATGCTTTTCATCCCCTGCGTGGCCACGGTGACCACTGTGCTTCACGAAACCAACTCGTGGAAGTGGACACTTTTCAACTTGGGGCTTCTGCTGGCCGTGTCTTTCGGGGTAGCAATCGTGGTCTACCAGGTGGCTACGTTATGGGGATAGAGTCGGGGCCGAGGATACCAGAATGTTGGTGCAAGTACTGGAAACAGTAGCTCAAGGTGGCACTTACAGCTTTGCCGAGTTGGCCCGCAGCGTGGGTGTCGAAAAGGAGTTGCTGCAGCAGATGATCGAACACTTGACGCGGATGGAGTACCTGAAGCCCATAGGAGAGCTTTGTCAGCCAGGCTGCGATGGTTGCCCGGTGGCTGGAGTCTGCGCCACTGGAGGGCAGGGTCAAGCCTGGGGCCTCACCAGGGAGGGCGCTCAGCTGCTCCAGAAGATGAGGCAGCGTCGAGTGTAGGCCGGTGGACCAACGGAGGCCCAGAACGCATAGGGTCTCTCGCAATGAGCGCCGACGCTGCCGTTTCTCAAACTGCTCCTTTCGCGCCGCCCGTCAGGTCGGTAAGCTTCTGGATGGCTCTGCGCCGGAGTCAGCTCGCCATTTCGCCAAGAATGTTCTCCAGTTCTTGCTGCCAGTCCGCCTCCCGCACGGAGATGGGGAGCAATAGGCGATCGTCCACAACTCTCAGCCTGGCAGGCAAGAGACCCTGTGAACGACGTCGCTTGATCTCCGTCAGGCTGCCTAGTCCGATGGCTATCCCGCTTCGCTCCTCGGACAGGATCTCCACTCCAGCTTGACTGGCGAGGATCTTGATACGAAGCAGATAGATGAGGTTCTCTGCCTCTTCGGGCAAGGCCCCGAACCGGTCTTGCAACTCCTGCCTCATCCGCTCGATCTCCTCCAGGGTGCTGAGGCCAGCCATGCGCCGGTATATCCCCAGGCGCAGGGCTTCTTCCTCGACATAGTTCTCTGGCAGGTGGGCATCCAGAGGCAGATCGACGGTTGGGCCGGTGGCCTCCGGCGGAGTGAGCCGAAGAGGTGGGCGACGCTCCTCAGCGGATGCCTCTCGCTCCTTTTCCTTCAGATCCTGGATCGCTCTGGCCAGGAGACGGCAGTAGAGATCGAAGCCGACCGCGCTGATGTGACCGTGTTGCCGCGTGCCAAGAACATCGCCCCCGCCTCTTATCTCCAGGTCTCGCATAGCGATGCGAAAACCAGCTCCCAGCTCGCTGGCTTCCTTGATGGTCAGCAACCGTTTGCGGGCATCTTCACTCAGAGGGGCGTCTTCGTCATAGAGAAGGTATGCGTACGCCCGCACCGTGCTGCGCCCCACTCGTCCTCGCAGTTGATATAACTGTGCCAGTCCGAAACGGTCTGCCCGATTGACGATCAATGTGTTGGCGTTGGGGATATCTATTCCGCTTTCGATGATGGAGGTGCACACCAGGATGTCGTGGCTGCCCGCTGCGAAGTCTGTCATCACTTGAGCCAGCTTGGCCTCCTCCATCTGTCCGTGGGCCACTACTATGTCGGCCTCCGGGACTAGCTTGCTCAGACGGTTGGCGATCTGACGAATGCCTCGCACGCGGTTGTGTACAAAATAGACCTGTCCACCGCGATCCAGTTCGCGAAGGATAGCCCTGCGGATCAGCGCCTCATCGTAGGGGGTAACGCGAGTGACCACCGCCAGGCGGTACTCTGGCGGGGTGTCTATGGTGTTCATGTCGCGTGCTCCCGCCAAGGAGAGATATAGAGTACGGGGTATGGGGGTGGCGGTCAAGGTGAGCACATCGACCTCGCTTCGCATTTGTTTCAGCCGCTCCTTGTGAGCCACGCCGAACCGTTGCTCTTCATCTATGATCAATAGCCCCAGATCACTGAAGTCCACATCCTTTTGCAGGAGCCGGTGCGTGCCGATAACAATGTCCACCGTACCGTTGCGCAGGCGCTCAAGGATACTGTGCTGTTCGCTCTGGGTCCGGAAGCGCGAGAGCATTTCTACTTCAACCGGAAAGGGAGCGAGGCGCTCTTTGAAGGTGCGGTAATGCTGCTGCGCCAGGACGGTGGTCGGCACCAGCAGGGCCGCCTGCTTGTTGTCCATCACCGCCTTGAAGGCTGCTCGCAAGGCCACTTCGGTCTTTCCATAGCCGACATCACCACAGACGAGGCGATCCATAGGCCTCGGTTTCTCCATGTCTCTCTTGACGTCGTTGATGGCCCGCAGCTGGTCATCGGTCTCGACGTAGGGGAAAGAGGCATCCAGTTCATGCTGCCAGGGAGTGTCAGGCGAGAAGGCGTGTCCCTCTACAACCTCGCGGACGGAGTACAGGTCCAGCAGTTCCTGGGCCATTTCCTCCGCGGCCCTCTTGGCGCTGGACTTGACGCGGGACCAGTGGGCGGTGCCCAGTCGGTCAATCCGTGGTGGCTCAGCCTTCGCTCCTACGTAGCGGTTGACGCGGTCGCCCTGGTACGTGGGTACGTACAGTTTGTCTCCAGCCGCATAGTCGATCTGCAGGTATTCCCTCTGAGCCTGATCCACGTCGAGGCGCACGAGACCTCGAAAGGTGCCGATACCGTGTTCTATGTGCACCACATAGTCCCCGGGGGCGATGTCGGCGAAGTAAGATTCGGGAGGTAACGCTTTCGGGCGATAGGGACGACGCGGTTCAGGCTTCAACCAGCCGAATATTTCACCGTCGGTCAGCAGCGTTATGCTCCCGCCATCGGTCTGGCGCATCCGCCAGCCGGAAACAAGGTTGCCCTGCAGCAGAGTCAGGCTTCCCTCTTGCGGAGGGGCGACGATCTCCTCCACTGGCTGGACGATTAGCCCCCAGTCTTCGTACAACTCTGCCAGACGGGGTGTCTGACGAGAGACGATCACCACTGGCCAGCCGTTCTCCATCATTTCAAGGGAGTCTGCAATCACGTCCTGCAGCCGGCCAGCGTAGGCAGCCCCGGCCACAAAGCTATCATTCACGGCGAGGTCAGTGGCTGTGTCGTACCCGAATTCCAAACGGGCATGCTCGTCGAATCTGTGCTGCACCGCACTCCAGGCGAAATGAGGTGACTGTACACCCTGAGGGAGTTCGCCCTTCTGTGTCAACTCGTGGCGGAGCCCTACATTCTGCACATCCAGGTTGGCCACCATGGCCTCCAGGCCCACCGGATCCTCCAGGACTACCAGGGTCTGGCGAGGCATGTAGTCTACGAGCATTCCCGGTTCCTCGTAGAGATAGGGTATGTAGAACTCCAGCGTGTCGAATACTTCCCTGTTGCTCAGGGCTTGCAGATCTTCTCGGAACTCGTCTGCCACTTCGGGATGGCAGGAGGCGAGATCCAGAGCCTGGCCACCGTCATCCTTTTCGACACTCAGAGGGAAGGCCTCTCTCGCTGGGGTAACGACCGCGGACAGTATGCTCTCCACGGAGCGCTGAGTTGAGGCGTCGAAGAGGCGCAACGACTCTATCTCGTCGCCGAAGAACTCAATCCTGACCGGTTGGTCGCTGTGGGCTGTGTAGACGTCTACTATGCCTCCCCTGGCACTGAAAGTACCTGTGTCCTCCACCACCGTCGTACGTTCGTAGCCCAGCCCATACAAGGTGGTGAGAAGCTCCCCGATCGTGATCGCCTGTCCGACGGCTAGGTGTTCCACGTGTCCCTCGAACTGCTCCCGAGGGACGGTCTTCTGAAGAAGGGCACGAACAGAGGCGACCACGAACATGGGAGGACCATCGGCTCCGTGCTCATCATTGACGAGCCTGGCCAGGGTCGCCAGGCGATCTTGGGTTATTCCTCTGTCCCACGGAATTCTCTCATAGCTCAGGACATCCGGCTCAGGAAAGAGCAGGATGCCTTCACGGGATGCCGACCAGATAGTCAACTGCTCGAAGATCTTGCGGGCACGATCACGCCTGGTGGTGATGACCAGAATGGGCACGCCAAGGCCCTCTCTCAAGCCGGCCAGGAGGTATGGTCTGGCTGACTCTAGAACCGAGAGGGACAGAGTGCCAGACTGTTGAGCTACTGCCGAACGGATCGCCCCCACGAGTTCATCATAGCCCCGCAGGTTGTGGATCAAAGGCAGAAGTCCGGAGAGGTACAAATCCCACCTCTAGTTGAATCTGCTCATAGTTTGCTCTACGCCGTCTCTCAGGAAAGACACGACAGCTTCAACGGCCTTCTCGAGGACGTCTGAGACGACGATGGCTTCGACGAGTGAGAAGTCCTGCAAGACGTACTCTTCGGGAGATTCGCTGCCCGGTCTGCCTATGCCGACGCGAATCCGGGCGACACTGCGCGTTCCCAGGCAGGCGATGACGGACTCCATGCCTTTGTGTCCGCCAGAGCCTCCGCGCTCACGAACGCGCATCTTGCCCAGGGGCAGATCCAGATCATCATAGATGATCAGGATGTCTTGCGTGCTTATCCTGTACTTGCTCTGTACGGGTCTCACTGCTTTTCCACTCTTGTTCATGTAAGTCAGAGGCTTGAGGAGAAGTACTCGCAATCCCTCCATCTCCCCAGCGGAGAGCAGACCCTGGAATTCCATCTTGTCGAACTCGAGGTCATACCGAGCCGCGAGCTTGTCTACGATTTGGAAGCCAACGTTGTGACGGTTCCTGGCGTGCTCCTTGCCAGGGTTCCCCAACCCCACAATCAGCTTGGTTGGCGCAGGTCGCATCTTGGGGGGGCGCCGGAAAAGCCTCCCAATCATATCCAGTTCTCGCTTTCACATCCAATCCAAAGCAGTAGGGGCTGGTCAAGACCCCAGCCCCCTTGAACGTCCAATCCAACACCGGCGGTGGAGAAGTCGGTTCGTCAGATGAGGCGTTTCAGCAGAAAGACCACCCCCACGAACAGGAAGATCACCATTGTCACGAATGCGCCGAAGACGAACTGCCTCACAAACACACCGACGTCTGGAAAGGAGATAGTACCGGCTGGCTCCGGTGCTTCCGTCGGAGAAGGCTCTTCTCCAGGCACGGGCGTAGCAGTTGGTGTGCGTTGGATCACGGCTGGCTGTTCGATGATAGCTGCAGTGGGTGTCGGGAGGACGATAATTGGCGTGGGAGTGGGAGTCTCCTCAGGAGTAGGCGTGGGTGCAGCTTGAGCGTTAGCCACCCTGACGGGTACGGGCTCAGTCCTCGCGTAGTTGCCATCAATCTTGGCACAGGTGAGGCGCAGCAAATACTCGCCGTCGGGCAGGGCGGTAGTGTGCCAGATCTCTAGCCCTGCGTCGGTCTTCTCTTGGCGATGCTCGCCTCCGAGTTGAATCCAGATATTGGGCGTGGCTGCGGACGCGTACTCAAGCAGGTACTTCTGGAACTCGGGCCCGAGACGTGCCGTACCGATGATCTCGACACTGCCGCGAACCTGGGTGTTGGGTCGAGGAGAAGTGATGTCGCATTGCTGCTCTTGCTGGAGAGGGGCTGCTGCGGAGCTCTCTGTCAACAGGACAAGAAGCAGGAACAGTAGTGTAACTACACTCAGACTTCTCTCTATCACTGCCTGGCCCAGTTGCTTCATCTTGCATGGCAAGTGTAGCACAGGACAGCTTCTCAGGCAAGCAATTCGCTGAAGCCGCGCACCACCAGTGCGGCGTTCTGCCCTCCCAGGCCCAGTGCGTTGACCAGGACCGTATCGATCTGCTTGAGGCGTGCTACCAGCGGGACGTAGTCGAGATCGCATTCGGGGTCAGGGTTGTGGAGGTTGATAGTAGGGGGTATGATGTTGTCCTGGATGGATTTCAATGCCGTTACGAAGGAGATAGCGCCTGCCGCTCCCAGCAAATGCCCGATCATGGACTTGATGGAGTTGATTGGGATCTTGTAAGCGGTCTCACCGAAGACCGTCCTGATCGCTTTCGTCTCGGCGACATCGTTCAGCTTGGTGCCAGTACCGTGGCTGATGATGTGGTCTATGTCGGTGGGCGCCAGCCTGCTATCGCTGATGGCAAGATCCATCGCTCGCGCCGCTCCATTCCCAGTGGGATCGGGAGCCGCCAGATGGTAGCCATCGGTGGTGAAACCATAGCCCAGCACTTCTCCGAGGATGCGAGCGCCTCTGTTCAACGCATGTTTGAGGGTTTCCATCACTACCACCGCTGCCCCCTCGCCCAGGACGAAGCCGTCTCGATTTAGGTCGAAGGGGCGGCAGGCGCCAGCGGGATCCTTGTCGTTGGGAGAGAGTGCTCCCAGGCGAGCCAACGCTGTAACAGTGAGGGGCGACCCGATGGACTCGGATGCACCAGCGACCATCACATCCACGTCTCCCCGCTGCAGGCGTCGCATGGCTTCTCCTACGGCGACCACGCCAGTGGCGCAGGCTGCCACCGGAGATGAGGCAGGCCCCTTGATCCCAAGCGAGATAGCCATTTGACAGGGGGCCATGCTGATCAACACGGATGGCACCACGGTGGGCTGGATTCGGCGAGCACCGCGCTCCTTTAGGACACACGCCTGTTCTTCCACGATTCCTATGCCCCCCGCGGCACTTCCGATCTCCAAGCCGACCCTGGTTGCATCTTCCTTGGAAAGGTCCAACCTTGCGTCCTCCAACGCCTTCCTGGCGGAAATGGTGGCGAACTGGATGAAGCGCGACGTTCGCCTCGCCTCGCGAGCATCCATGTAGTCCCTGGGGTCGAAATCCTTCACCTCAGCGGCGATCTTCCCTGGACAGTCACTGGTGTCGAAGAGCGTTATGTAGTCCACGCCCGACTCCCCTGCCAGGACGCCCTCCCAATAGGTGTCCACCTCGGTCCCCAGTGGAGTGACTGCTCCCATCCCGGTGATGACTACACGGCGAGTGTCCTTTTCTTCCGCCTCCATGGCACGCCACCTCCGCTGAGAGATTTCCCATATTATAACACCAGGATTCGCCAAAAGCTACTTCTGACCGCGGACGATTGCTCGGACCCGCGTGCTGTGCTATACTTCTCCAACGACGGTGGCCCGATGCAACGTTCTTGGACTGCTCTGCTGAGACGCGGGAACGCATTTCGTGGCGCTCTCATCTCTCTTTTCGCTCCCAGCCTAGTCGCGGCAATCGCGTTTGGCGTGCGCGTGTACAGACTCGATGCGCAGAGCTTGTGGTTTGATGAGGGTTTCGCGCTCTACTTGGCCAGCAAGAGCCTGCCGCAGATCATCGAGCAGAACCCGGTGGGATGGCTTCCGCTCCACTCCGTCCTCCTGCATTCCTGGTTGGCCATTGCGGGCGAGACTCCCTCTACCGCGCGCTTCTTCTCGGTGTTCTTCGGGGTTCTCGTGGTGGCCTTGCTGTATCTACTGGGGCGAACTTTGTTCACGGCCCGAACTGGAGTCATCGCTGCTCTGATTGGAGCGTTCTCGCCCTTTCTGGTGTACTACTCGCAAGAGACGCGCGCCTACGCCCTCTGGCTGTTCTTGAGCCTGCTCTCGGCGTGCCTGTTGCTGCGTGCTCTGCGTCGCCCCGCGCAGGTGAGAGGATGGATTGTCTACTGCGTCGTCACTGTGCTGGCTCTGTATACTCACTATTTCAGCGTCTTTCTGATCATCTGGGGCGTGGCCGTCCTGGTGTATCATGCAACCGTGACCCAGCGGTGGAGAACGTTGCTCAGCGGCGCGTGTGCTCAACTCACTGCCTTGGTGGCATGCGTCCCCTTGATCGGGTTCGCGCGGTCGTCGATGGTTGACCCGTATGGCTTCTGGCGCACCCCGTTGTCGTCATATCAGGTGCTGTCGGACCTGTGGTACCACTTTGTGACTGGGGGAAATCTGCCTTTCGATCAGTCACTGTTGGCGATGGGCGCGTTGGCAATTCTGGGAGTTGTTGGCCTGGCGGCATTTCGGCCCCGGTGGAATGGTGTATTGGTGGCGCTCTACTTTGTGATCCCTGTGTGGGGCATGCTGCTCCTCTCTTCTTGGCGGGAGTTGTATGTTGCCCGCTACGTGGCGATGGCAGCTCCGGCGGCCTATCTGTTGGTGGCCCGCGGCATGGATAGGCTTTGGGCCTTATCTGCGGCACGCAGAGGCCTTCGGAACGGCTTGGCCGCGGCGCTGCTCTTGTTTGCTGGTGGCGTGGTAGGCTGCTTCTGGGGACAGGCCCTTCGTAACTACTATTACAGCCCCAACTATGCTCGGGATGACTTTCGTTCGGCCGCGCAGTTCGTATCCTCCGGCGAGGATGAGGACGACGTGATCGTGCTCAGCGGAGGCGGCATCTTCACAGCTTTCCTGCCGTACTACGACGGGAATTCCCCCTGGATAGACATGCCCTCTTTCGGCGAGTGGTTGGATGAGAAACAGGTTGTCGACAGGCTCAATGGCTTGCTCGAAGGACGATGGGGAGGCCGTGTGTGGCTGGTACTGTCTGGGAATCAAATCACCGATCCTCAGAACCTGATCGTGGCCCATCTCTGGACTTACGGGCATGTGGTGGCGGCGGAGAGCTTCCCGGGACGGACCGGGGTGAGGGTCTTGGCCTTCGTGCCGCGACAGGATTCCCATACCTTCGCTTTCAAGCCGTTCACCTATCAGCCCGTAGGAGCGAATCTGGACAATCTGGTGGAACTGCTGGGCTTCGAGATTGACAGTACTCGCTACAAGCCAGGCGATGACGTACATCTGGCGCTGCAATGGCAGGCATTGACTCGGCTCGAACAGGACTACCACGCCTTCGCTCACGTTCTGAACCATCGTGGTACGATTGCGGCTGGACACGACAAAGTACCTCTCAACGAGTACTTCCGGCCCACAGCCTGGCCGGTGCGGGAACCGTTGAGGGACGAGTATGTCTTGTCCTTGCCGGAAGACCTGCCGCCGGGGACCTATGACGTTGAAGTTGGATTGTACTCGTATCCTGAGCTGGAGCGCCTACTGGTTAGCGGAACCAGCGGATCGGAGCGCGACCGCGTGCTGCTCCCTCCAATCACCGTGCTTGGATGACGGTGCTCACCGAATCCTATAATCGTAACTCTCGTGACCACAGGGTGTTTTGCTTGTGGTGACGCTCTGAGGCTGATCGGAGCTGCGCCTTGGACGAGCCTGAAGAGAGGTTGGTGGAGAGGGCCAAGGAAGATCCAGAGGCGTTTGGTGCCCTGTACGAAAGATATGTTGACCAGATATATCAATATATCTTCTATCGTACGGGTAACCGTTACGACGCCGAGGATCTTACAGCCAAGACCTTCTATAGAGCGCTGTCGAATCTAGACCGGTATCGGTACAGGGGATTGCCCTTCTCAGCATGGCTATATCGTATCGCGCATAACCTGGTTGCGAATTGGCATCGAGATCGGCAGCGACGGCGAACGATTCCTCTCGACAGCTTGGCGATGGCTGCAAAGTCGCGAGGATCCGCGGAGGAGCTTGTTGAGGCGGGTGAACGGGCGGCGGCCCTTCGAGAGGCGATTGCGAGGCTCGCTCCGGACAGGCAAGAGCTGCTAGTTCTGAAGTACACCACGGATCTCAGCAACAGGGAGATCGGGAAGGTGATGGGGCGCACCGAGGGGGCCATCAAAGCTCTCTATCACCGGACCCTCGTTTCCCTGAGGAAGGACTTGCAGAATAGAGGATTGTAGTACCGGGTGGGGAAATCTTGGTGGAAGAGAGATGCTTGAGGAGGAGTGAAAATGATCAAGATAGTCACCGACACAACCTGCGATCTCCTGCCGGAAATGGTGGAGGAACATGATATCACCATAGTGCCCATCAACATCCACTTTGGGACGGAGATGTACAAGGAAGGGGTCGACATGGACTGGGACCTCTTCTATCGCAAGATCGATGAGATGCGCATCATCCCCACCACCTCACAGCCTTCAGTAGGGGAGTTCGCGGAAGTGTATCGCCGTTTGGCCAGCGAGGGAGCCGATGCCATCGTCTCCACACATGTGACCGGCAAGCTGAGTGGCACCTACCAGTCAGCGACCATGGCTAGCCAGGAGGTGGCTGACGAGGTGAAGGTGTATCCTCATGACAGCCTGGCCGGGTCCGCTGCATTGGGGCTGGCGTGCGTGGAGGCCTCGCGCATGGCTCGGGCTGGAAGCAGCCCGGAGGAGATAGTCGCACGCCTGGACGAGATCCGGTCTCGCGTCAACGTGGTGCTCGTGATGGAGAACTTGGAGTACCCTCGCATGAGTGGGCGCGTGGGTGGATTGAAGGCCGCGCTGGGTTCTGTGATCAATCTGAAACCCGTCGTCAGCCTTGAGGATGGTCTTCTGGAGATCGCTGAGAATGTCAGGACGCGGAAGAAGTCACTGGAGCGCTTGCTGGACATCGCGGAGGAAAGGGTTGGCACCACAACTCCCATAAACGTGGGTGTGATCCATGCTAGAGCACCCGAGGTGGGAGCGGAGATGCTGGCAGGAGCGAGGGAGAGGTTCAACTGCCAGGAGAGCTACCTGACCGAACTGTGCGCGTCCTTGACCGTGCATTTCGGGCCCGGCACGATCGGGCTATGCTTCTATGAGGTATGATCGCCCTTAGGGCGGACTAGCGCTGACTATGACGAAGACGCGGGCTGAGGTGGATCGAATGCGCGAGGAACTCGAAGAGCGCTACGCATCCGAGTCACGGCAGGACGAGAAGGCAAGAGAATCTTTGCTACAGTTGGTCGAGGAACTCACGAAGGCCATCGGACCTGCGCAGCCCAGACCAGAGTTTAGAGAGTGGCTAGGGGACGAGTTGGTGACGGTGGTGCGTGAGAGGCCGGAGCTGACCATTGACCTCCGTACGGAGAATCGTCGGCGCGCGCTACTCCTAGGCGCAAGCGTGGGGCTTTTCCTCCCACTGCTCGGCGTCGTGGCCTACCTGTTGAGGATCCGGTTGGGGAGCAGACCTCAGCACGCTGGCTGTAACTAGTGCGGACAGTGTTTCGCAACGGTGATCGGTGCAGCTAGCGGATCGCACGCGCGCGTTGTTGCAGCAGGGCCTCAGATTCTTCGGTGTCAGCCAGCTGGCAATGCGTGAGTGCAGCCACATTATGACCCGACGGTGGGCTATCGCAGGCCAGCTGCCAGGATTGTTGGACCTTTCTTGAGGAGTTCGAAAAAAAGCCGCTGGAACGTAGAGGTACCATAGAGGACATCTGCGATTCCCCACTGTACCACGGGGCTTCGCACGAAGAAATGGTAGGTGAGCCTCGGCAAGCGATACAGCATGTGGGCCAGGAGACGGGCATACTTCAGATCTCTCGTTATTTGAGCGTTGACCTGGGCGGTGTAGGGAGAGAGATCGACGGAACCCTCTTCTAGCGCCCGGGATATCACCCTGGCGGCTAACTTGGCGCTCCTGATAGCATAGTAAATGCCTTCGCCGGTCATCGGCTCGGCCACGCCCGCTGCGTCTCCCGCTACCAAGACGCGTTCCCTGTGCAACACTCGATCCACCCCGCCCAGCGGCACGAGGTGCCCCCTCATCTTTATCTCGTCCGAGCTTTGCCGGATGCCCACCTGTTCCAGCAACCTAAGGAGGTGGGCCTTCAGATCTTGGGGCCTTGCCAAGACTGTGGCCACGCCCACGGAGAGGAATTCTCGCTTGGGAAAGATCCATCCGTAGCCACGGGGGGCGGATCCGAGGTCGAACTGGACGCAGCCTCGCCATTCATCTATGATCTCCTCTGGCGCTCGGATCTCGCTCTCCAGAGCCACCGCGAGGCGACGTTTCTTCATCAACCCTGCCGAGCGAGCAATGACGCTGTTGGCACCATCCGCGCCGATGACTATCGAGCAGGAAAACTCTTCTCCCGAAGTCCGCACGATGGCCCTGTCGGAGCGGGTTCTAACCTCGGTGACTGTTTGGCAGTCCAGCACTCTAGCCCCAGCGGTCGCGGCGGCTCGCAGGATCAGGTGGTCGAACTTGTCGCGCATCACTGTCCACCCGACCACCTTCCCAAAGTCCATTTCCACTGGATAGTCACCCCTGAAAGTGCACTTCCCTTTCGTTATCTCCGTCTCGCAGGTGGAACTGAGATCCAGACCGAGGAGTCTTAGCGTCTTGAGCGGCAGTCCCCCTGCGCAGGCCTTGTATCGGGGCAGGCGCTCCCTTTCCAACACCAGTGTGCGAGCGCCTTCACGGGCCAGTTCGTACGCTGCGGTGCCGCCGGCCGGCCCACCGCCCACGACGATCACGTCATAGGAGCTTGCCATCATGGTCACCAGCCCAGCCGCGCGAGTAGCGAAGGGCCCAGGATAAGGAGGCCTACGGCAACGGCGATTATCGCGGCCGTTAGCACCGCTGCTGCGGCCACGTCCTTAGCTTTCTTGGCCAGAGGGTGGTATTCCTCGGTAATCAGGTCGATGACTGCTTCAATGACTGTGTTGAATAGCTCGGCGGTGAACACGAAACCTATGGTCAACGTTATGATGGCCCATTCATCTGTGCGAAGGCGCAGAAACAATCCCGTAATCACTACTACGATCGCGATTGAAACGTGGATGCGGAAGTTCCGCTGGGTCCTCAAGGCGTGCCACAGGCCGGAAAAGGCGCAGCGGAAGCTGTCGAACAGGTTCCGCCTCGAAGTATCCATGTTTCCTCCACTCGCTAATGGTGCCTTGGCAACCTTAGAGGTTGTCAACCCAGTTCGTCATGAACCCTGTTATGCTTTGGTCAGGCTGCACCTTCCTCGAATTCTCGGAGTATGGCTTCCTGTTCGTCCCACATCGTCTGTCGCTCCTCGTCACTCTGATCGTCGTATCCGAGAAGGTGAAGCACGCCGTGGACCACCAAGCGGTTCAACTCCTGTTCCACGGAGTGCCCGAGTTCCTCTGCCTGGGTCAACGCGCGGGGATAGGAGACCACGACATCTCCCAAATGGGGGGGCAGAGATAGGGGTGAGACGAACCGTGTATCAGCTTGGTCAATGCCGAACGCCAGGACGTCGGTCACGCTCTCCTGGCCGCGATACTTGAGGTTCAGTCGCCTGATGGTTTCATCGTCTGTGATGAGAAGTGCGAGCGACAGGGGGGTCGCAATATCCTCTTTGCTGAGGGTCCGGTGGATAAGCTCACCTAGGGTTGCGTGATCTACCTTTGTTCGAAACTGGGGGTCGGTCTGGATGCTCAGCTCGATCTCCAATCTCCTCTTCCCTTCCCGCATCTTCCTCAACGTCTTCCGGGTACTTTATGCGGGGATGATACACGCCTTGCAGGACGTTCACGAACGTTTCCTCTATCCTCTGGAGATCCCGCAGGGTTAGATCGCTTTCATCCAGTTGGCCATCCTTCGTTCGAGTTCGCATGAGGCTCCCGACCAATTCGCCGAGCTCCTCTACGGAACGTGGTCTGTTGGCCCGCGAGGCTGCTTCCACTTCATCGGCCAGCATAAGAATAGCGGCTTCCCGACTACGTGGTTTGGGCCCCGGGTAGCGAAACCGCTTTTCAGACGTCGCTGCGGAGCTTTCGGCCTTCTCGAGCGCTTCCTGGTAGAAGTAGCTCGATAGGGCAGTACCGTGATGCTGGGGGATGAAATCTCGTATCTCTTGAGGCAGGCCATATTTCTTCGCCAACTGCAAGCCGTCCTTGACGTGCGAGGTGATGATCTGAGCACTCGTCAGGGGATCCAGCCGATCATGAGGGTTCACCCCGTCACTCTGATTCTCGGCAAAGAAGTAGGGTCGCAGCATTTTGCCGATGTCGTGGTAGTAGGCTCCAACCCGAGCCAGGAGGGCGTTAGCTCCCACCGCTTGGGCCGCTTGTTCTGTCAGGTTGCCTACCATGAGACTATGGTGATACGTTCCAGGGGCCTTGAGCAGGAGTTCGCGAAGCAGCGGGTGAGTCGGCCGCCCCAGTTCCAGCAACTGAAGGGAGGTCGTGATATTCAGTACGTTGCTGAAGAGGAAAAAACCACCGAAAGTCAGACTCATAGCAAGTATTGCGTTAGCCAGACTCGCGCCGGCTATTTGAAATGTTCCCAGGAGATCGTGATCTTGCTCCAAGGCACGGAATAGCAGAATCACGCCGAGATTGCTGAGGGCCACATAAACCCCGGCCCACAGAAAGGCGTTCAGCCTTTCTATGCGCCACAGCCTGAGCGAGGCGACGGCGCCACCCGCAAAGCAGTAGAGGACGAACTCAAGGGAACCGCCGGCTATGAACCCGACTATCAGGCTGAGGACTATCGTAACCACTATCGCGATTTCCGTATCCACGAGAGCAGTGAGGAGCATAGAGATGGCGGCAAGGGGGAACAGATAGCCCAGGACCACGTGACCAGGGATCATCAGCTTTGCCGCCAGAACTGCCAGCGCGGCCAAGAGGCCCACCAAGAGCATGTCTCGCCAACTGTCCCAGAAACTGGGATGGAGGTAGAGCAAGTATAGAGCGAGAATAAGGACCAACAGAGATGTCAAGAGAATTCGGACGGCGATGTCTATCCATCCAATCTGCGGCTGGCGCAGACCGAGCTTGCCCAGCGCTTCCCAGGCGAGCGCCGTAGTGACCTCACCCTCCCGTACGATTATCTCGCCTTCCTCCAGTGTCACATAAACCGGTTCGACGGACTCACGAGCTCTGGCCCTTGCTTCCTCTGTGCCCTCTGGATTGGGGAAGGTGTTCGGGACTATGAAGTTCCTCACCCATGCTTCTACGATAGCTGCATCATCCTCCGGAAGTTCGAGACTGATGAAGGTATTTACCTGGTTCTTGAGCTCCTCCACGTCGTCGGGCCTGACCTCCTGTGGTAGTACCTCGTCCCGCAAGACAGACAGGATCTCTTGCGAGATTCGTTCCCAGGAGTCTTCGTCAAGCTGTACGGTGTCGTTGACCACTGTCGGCGATAGCTCTAGATCGGGCATCGCCTGAATGAGCTCGATCTTTGTATTAGTTGCGGCATATGCGTCGTGACGAACAGTATCGACATAGTTGAAGATCTGACTCACGTGGTCGATCTCTTGGCGAGCGATACCGGCGTCAGTAGGGTAGTAGATCTCCTGGACAGCTGCCTCTGCTGTCTGCCTCGCTTCCTCGGTGGTGATTTCGCTCTGGTAGGTGATCCTGCTGGGAGCGCGGATGTCCTGGGGACTGACATCTCCGACCTCGAGACGGACTCGGCTGGGTATGAACTGGAAACTAAGGATAAAGGTGAGGGCGAGAATGAGGAGAACGCAGAACACAAGGACCCGAACCGTTCTTCTCGCGGTCAGAGGCTTCTCTGCGATGGCCAGTTCTTCTGGTTGCTCAGATAGACTTGACGACATGCTAGTTCGTCACCAATGGTGTCAAGGTAAGCAACGGAGCGCCATTGAGCGCTCCACGATGATGATCAATGCTCTTGTCCCTTGTCCAACGATGTGACGCGGATGTGGAATTTCATCCCATCTCGCTGAGGATTCCCCTCACAATCGTGCTCACTACCTGACCGTCAGCTTTGCCCTTCAGCTCAGGCATCAACACTCGCATTACCTCGCCCATCTGCGCGGGGCTGGTAGCTCCTACTTCGTCTATCACTTCGTGAGCGCGGGATCTGATCTCCTCCTCCGATAGTTGGGGAGGGAGATACTCCATCAGGACCTTGAGTTCCTCCTCTTCTTGCGAGACCAGATCGTCCCGACCCCCTTTCGCAAACTCGGCTGCGGATTCCCGCCTCTGCTTTGCTTGCTGCGAGATCACCGCCGTCAACTCGTTCTCGTTCAGTTGGCGGCCTTTGTCTATCTCGGCATTCTTGATGGCAGCCAGAGTGAGACGCAGGGTTGTCTTTCGCCTCTCGTCCTTGGCCCGCAGTGCTTCCTTCAAGTCGTTTTCCAACCGCTGTTTGAGTCCCATTGTCTCCCCTGGATTCATACCCGCAGAGGACATCGTACGTGGGATGAGGTTAGAGTTTGTAGCCGATCTTTCTCAGCAATGTCTTTCTCTCGGTGACATCGCCTTCGGTCTCTATGCCCTTTGACTTGAATCCATCTATCACCCCCAGCACACCTCTGCCCTGCTCTGTCTCGCCGATGATCACTTCGAGGGGATTTGCTGTGGCACAGAAGATGGAGCAGACTTCGGCCACCTGCTTGATGGCACCTAGAAGATTAAGCGGATACGCCTCTCTGACGAAGATGATGAATGTGTGCCCGGCGGAAAGTGCAAAGGCGCTGTTCTGAGCTCTCTTTGTCAATTCAGGATCATTCCCGCTGGAGCGGACCAGGCAGGGACCCGAGGCCTCGCAAAACGCCAGCCCGAACTGCACATTGGGTACGGAATTGACCATCGCCTCGTGAAGGTCCTCGACAGTCTTTATGAAGTGTGATTGGCCAAGGATCACATTGCAGTCTTCAGGTTTGTCTATCGTGACTGTCAACAACTCCATGCTGAACTCCCCTCTGTCACTATTCCATGTTGTCTCTGAAAAGCAAAGCCATGGTTTCCAGTTTCATCGGTCTTCCACCGAGGAGATGCATGTGCATGTGATCGATCACTTGGCCTGCACTTGGGCCTGTATTGATCACCAAGCGATATCCACCCTCAGCAATTCCCTCAGCCTCGGCCAGACGGTGAGCCGTAGCGAACATGCTAGCCAGCAATGAGTTGTGCGATTCACACAGTCGCCGCATGGATACGACATGCTCGTTGGGGACTATCAGGATATGCGTCGGCGCCTGAGGCCTCATGTCTCGAAAGGCCGTCACGACCTCGTCCTGAAAGAGCGTATCGCTCGCTGCCCGTCCCGCTATTATCTTGCAGAAGACACACCTCATGCACGAGTCCTCCGTCCAGGATTGCCGGCTGCATGACACGTCGCTGCGTTGGGCCTAGGGCTCCAACTCGAGGTCTTCTTGTCGGAATATGTCAGAGGCGATGATGAAGCGCTGTAGCTCGTTGGTACCTTCCAGAATGCGAGTGACGCGCGCGTCGCGATACATGCGCTCCACGGGAAGATCCCTTATGTACCCAGCGCCGCCGTGAAGCTGCACCGCCTTGTTGGCAACCCTGCACGCCACCTCCGAGCCGAAGAGCTTGCACATGGACGCCAACCGAGTATGCTTGGCTCCCTGCTCGACACCCCACGCAGTTCGATACACGAGGTAGCGTAGAGCCTCGATCTCAGTGGCCATGTCTGCGATCATTGAGGAGATGGCCTGTTTCTTGGCTATGGGAGCGCCGAACTGCTCTCGGTCCCTGGCGAACGTGATGCTCGCCTCCATGGCGCCCTCAGCGGCGCCCAAGCAGATGGCCGCCAGGCTGAGGCGGCTGAAATCCAGTGTGCGGGCGGCAGCATGGGCGCCCTTGCCCAAGCCTTGCTCCTCTCCTCCCAAGACGTTCTCAGCCGGAACTTCACAATCATCGAAGAAGAGTTGCACAATGGAGCACCCCCTGATGCCCATCGTCCGCTCTTTGCGGCCAACCTTGAAGCCTGGATAGTCCTTCTCCACGATGAAGCCAGTCAACTCCTCTCTACCGGTCTCCAGTTCCGTGGTGGCGAAGACGGTGAAGATCTCCGCGATATTACCATTGGCTACGTACGCCTTCGTGCCGTTGAGAACGTAGTGGCCATCTTGCTGCACAGCGGTGGACCGGATCTGAGCGATGTCTGAGCCTGCGCCTGGTTCCGTCAAGCAGAAGGCCCCCATCTTTTCGCCCTTGGCCAAAGGCACCAGATACTTGGACTTCTGTTCGTCGGTGCCGTTCAAGTAGATGACCATGGCGCCTGAGGAAGTGTGAATCCCCAGCGAGCAGGCCGTTGCCAGGCAGACCTTGGCCAGTTCCTCAACCAGCATGCAATAGGCAAGGACTCCAATCCCCGCCCCTCCGTACTCTTCTGGGAAGGGCAGGCCCATGAACTCCATCTCCGCCGCTTTCTTCAGCGTCTCGAGAGGGGGACGCTCCTCCCTGTCTATGGCATCGGCCAAGGGAGCTACTTCGTTCTGGGCGAAGTCACGAAATAGCTCCTGGAACATCTGCTGTTCTTCGGTAAGGGCGAAGTCCATGGACGTTCCCTCCTACTTGTCTTGGAACTTGGGTTGCCTCTTCTCTAGGAAGGCGCTCAGACCCTCGCGCATGTCCTCCGTTTCGACCAGGCTGGAGAACTTGTCAGCTTCGATCTCCACAGCCTCGGGCAGGCTCACGGCGAGTCCCTTGTTGATGGCCTCGACGGCGGCAGTGATGGAGGGCCTCCCGAAGGATGTGATTTTCTTGGCCAGCCCGACGGCTGTTTTCATGACCTCTGTGCCTGGCACGGCCTTGTTGACCAGTCCGATGCTGGCTGCCTCAGCGCCGGTGATCCTGTCGCCCGTGAGGATCAGTTCCAGAGCCTTCCCTTTGCCCACCAGCCGAGGGAGGCGCTGAGTGCCTCCGAAGCCGGGGATTATCCCGAGGCCGATCTCGGGTTGGCCGAACATCGCCCTGTTGTTCGCGATGCGCATATGGCAGGACATGGCCAGCTCGTTTCCCGCGCCCAGGCAATGGCCATTGATGGCAGCGATGATGGGCTTGGGAGAGTTCTCGATAGTCTGGAACAACTCATGGACTTGCATCACTATCTCTTTGGCCTCGCCTGGTGTCTTGAGATCCAATATGACGTTGATGTCGGCGCCCGCCATGAAGACCATTTGCCCACCCCCTGTGATGACGATGGCTTTCACCTCATCGTCGGCCCAGGCCTCTTCCAGGGCGCTTTGCAGGTCGCTCACCACCGGTTGGGAGATCATGTTCACCGGAGGGTTGTCGATCGTGATGATGGCTACCCGATCCTCCTTGGCGAGCTTCACGTATTGCCTTTCAGTCATCTC
>JABAOC010023528.1_pt1 | contig 22395 bp, 19 predicted proteins | sample 7062161 | NCBI WGS metagenome assembly JABAOC01 (sample SAMN14538625, study PRJNA623070) | marine sediment metagenome | biome: marine biome [ENVO:00000428]; feature: marine pelagic biome [ENVO:01000023]; material: deep marine sediment [ENVO:00002113] | place: India: Gulf of Khambhat ... | reverse complement strand
CGGCTATGCAGACCCGCCGTTTGCCGAGCGAACGATTGTCCACAGCGGCAGGCAGTCGATGCCCCTGATGTATGACAACACGGTCGCGCCCGCGTACTCGGAGGCCGAGCGCACCTTTGACCCGCCTCAGGACTGGACGGCGCATGGAGTCACGACCCTCGTCCTGTACTTCCGCGGACAGGTGACCAACACGCCGGCCCCGTTGTACCTGAAGATCAACGGCACGAAGNNGTGTTCATCGACGACATCCGCCTCTACGCCCTAGCGCCCCAGGCCGTCAGTCCCACCGACCCGGGCACGACCGGCCTGGTTGCCCTCTACACGATGGACGGAAACGTCCAGGACACGTCCGGCAACAACCGCCACGGCACCATCAGTGGCGACGCCAGCTATGACGTCGGTTACGCCGGGCAGGCCCTGGTCTTGAACGGGACCAACGCCTACGTGGACCTGCCCATCGGCACGCTGATCTCTTCGCTGACCGACACGACCGTTGCCACGCACGTCTACTTCGCCGGCGGCAACGGCGCCTGGCAGCGGATCTTCGACTTCGGCTCGGGCACCTCAAGCTACATGTTCCTGTGCCCCCGCCAAGGGACTGCCGGCAACATGCGGTTTGGGATCCGCTCGGCCACGGTGAACGAGCAGATTGTGAACAGCCCGGGCGTCATGACCGTTGGCTGGCACCACGCGGCCGTCGCGATCGACAGCCAGGCCATGACAATCACTCTGTATGTCGACGGCGAGCGAATCGTCTCGGGCGCTACGGCCTTGCTGCCCAAGGACCTCGGCAACACGACCCAGAACTGGATCGGCAGGTCGCAGTATGCCGCCGATGCGTACTTCTTCGGCTCTGTTGATGACTTCCGCATCTACAATCGTGCGTTGTCCGCCGCCGAAGTGCGTTATCTCGCCGGCGACCGATAATCCGCGGTGCGGGCAAGGGACCCCAGGCCCGGCAGACCAGCTTTGGGGTCCCCTGAGGCCCCCCGGCGTCAATGTCTCTGGCGACGGCCTCCACTCTGCGGCCCCGTCCGGCGTGCAGATGATTTACTCATTTACGTCAGGCGACGTTTATGCCCACGATGTCGCCCAGATGGGCTTGACGCTGCGGCTCAATGATCCGATTGGGGCCTTGGTGGATCCTCTCGTAGTGGTAGTACTCAAAATACTCGGACAAGACGGATGTCCGCCCGCCGGCTCACCCATAACCATGTCGATCCGCGGATTCCGGGCGGGCATGAGTGTGCCTCTATGCATCATCGATAAGTCGGTTCACACGCCCCACGTATTCTGCATCCATACGATAAGGGACGCTGCTTGTAAGCGGGACGGCCCCGGCCGAAGCTCGCAGACAAAACAGATGTCCGTCCGTCGGCTCACCTATAACCATGTCGATCCACGGGTTCCGCACGGGCACGAGTACGAGAACGGGCGTATCAGCGCCAAACCTGGCCAGCAGAAAGCGGAACCACAAAAGCATGTTCTCCATGGAGGCAGGAGAAGACGCGGGGACTCGCACGAGGGTTGGCCGCAAACGCTCGCGATTGTCCGTCCCGTGACGGACCTCGACGACCTCACGCTCAATATGATATAAGACGCGGTGGAGGCCCTGGCGGTCTGGGCCCATCTCCGGCAGCGCCGCGAGCTCCGCCAACACGCGTGAGGAAACCGCCGGGGGATTGGGTACGGGCTCACACGGCCGTGTCAGCCGCCGTAGCTGGCCTTGAGCGTCTTCCATGATCTTTCGAACGTCATCTGCTGAAGTAGAAGCAGTACAGGCTGCTTCAATGTTTTCCAGGCGAGGCACAACGTTCTGGAACACCCACGCAAGCGGTGCCCGAGAACATTGGACACAGACGACCATCGGGTAGCTCGTCCGGCCCTTACCGTCACGGGAGGACCACAAGCGCCCGACAACGACGTCTCCGTTCAACTGCCATGCGAAAACATGTCCGAACTTCTCGGCCTGTTGCTCCCGCTCAAGCTTGTCCCAGGTCCCTGCGTCAATATTGCCGCCAATGCCCCGGACATAGAGTATGTGCTTGACGGCAATAAGGACGTCGGTATCGAGACCGATATCATCAATATGGTCGTCCCAGCCCGGATGCTTGCCGAACGCCGCCGCGAACACCTTCTCCGCCGGGCCGCTGCGTTCCCTGGCATTCAAACGCTGCACGATTCTTTTCAGAATGGAGGCCAAAACCGATACAACTCCTACTGTTTGAGTGACGGCCACTGATCGGGAGTCGGCATATCGACCTTGTGTGAGCATTGGTTGTCGGCAAAAAATTCGAGCAGCAGGTAAAATACCCCGCCCTGCCCTTCCTCACCTTTGACATTGAGCTTGACATATCCGCTCTTTCGCCCGTCATGACACAGACGCAGCATTCTGAGGCACGCCCACGGCTCCGGAAACGTCACGCCGGTACTGGGCTCGGCGTCACTGGCAAGTTTATAGAACTCTACGCGGACCGGTGGACCGGGATATTTCACGATCAGGTCATCCACAGGCACGTCGGTCGGTGAACTCGTTCTGAGCTGCTTGCTGGTGTCCGTCCCCTGGAGAAGCCTGAATTTCCTGAAGAAGGGAAGCAGAAGCTGCTCGTCCGCCCGAACCAGGCGGTCCTGTTCCGCGGCGCTCAACAGAGTGACCCTGCAATAGTAAGGTTCGTTTACCCGGGGCAGCGCTTCAAAGGTCCGTTCCACCCTTTCGAACCACCCGCTGTCGTTGGGCGGCATCTGGATCCCCTGCAATTGTGCGAACAACGGATCCACTTTTTCGAGGCCCGTCTTGGCGCCCCCGCCGATGGTATTGGCGCTGAACTTCTCCTGCGGACGGACCCGGCTCAACAACGAGGCGGTTCGGGTGAGCTCCTCCGGGGTCATATCGGTCTGACTGTCCCGTTCCAGTGGGAACTTGCCCCCGTAGCTCGTTTTCAATTCGCGAAACGCTTGGTGTCCTTCCTCTTGAGCCTGAGTCACCAGTTGACGCAACAAGCTGTAGGTCAGCTCAGCCCAGTAGGCATCCACAAACTCGGCATGGAGCCGATAGGAAAAAGGCATATAATCCTCTCGGAGATCGGCGGGCGGCATACCCAACAGGGTCCTGCGCGTGGCCCACACATCGCCGCTTAACTCCCTCCACTTGGCGAGAACAGACCGCGAGGTGTCATAGATTCGCTCGGACTTGTATCTCTCTCTGATCCCTTCCAGGCTGGCCCGGAATTGTTTGGCCCTCTCGCTGCCTTGCGGGACGGGATCACCGAACTGAGCCAGTGCATTCTCCAGAGATGTGCCCAGATTATCCAGCTCGTCAAACACCTCCCTGACAATCAGATCCCTGAAGCGCTGCGAATCGCGGCTGACCTTTGCCCGGACCGCATCCTCCGGCACACGGCCCAGCCAGTAGTCGTCAAGGCATCTCCTGACATAATCCGTATAGATCCCGTCTGCATCTTCGTACGCCTTGCCGAGGACCTCTTCTTCGGGCAGCTCGTATTTCTTCAAGGTCTCACCGAGAGACCTCCAGCCGGCCACCACGGCCCCGCCGGCCTGCGGATCGTATTTTTTGTCGATCGTTTCCGGGGGAATCCCCTTCCAGTCCCATGTCGCGGCGCTTTCTATCAGCTTTTCGAGCTCCTCCGCGCTCTTGGGAGCAGCATCCAAGCCGGCCTTCAGGACGTGATGCAGGTGTCGCTTCTCAGCCAACGTGAGAGCGAGCCCGCAAAGAGCGGACGTTTCCTGGAAACGAAAAGCGGTCGGGTCCAGCGTGAGCAAGTTGCTGACTTCTTGACGCGAGTCGGCAACGGTTTTCTCGACGTTCTGGATCGCGTGGGCGACCTCACTCAGGGCGTATGTGCCACGGATCTCTCCCAGGTGACTGTCGGCTCTTGAATACATTTCGAAGCGGATATCGTACAAACGTCCCCTGCCCTGGAGTTCGGCGCAGAACCTTTGGTCCAGCCGCACGAGCCGTTGTGCAAACTCGCCCCTGCTTAGCCTCTCTCTTATCTGCCGGTGAGTGGCGTCGAGTGTATCGTGAACGCCCCGGAGGAAGTCCTTCGGTTCAGCGCCCTTCAGTTCGCTCAGAAGGAACTCATAATTCTCGTCGATTTCCTGCATGGCCGTATTGGCGGCCTTGGTCCAGAGAGCTTCCAGAGTAGCGCCGGTCTCAAGGGTGCGACTATAGCGGTCAACAGTATCTCTGGCTTTCTTCAGCCTTGCGAAGCCTGACTGCCAGCCACGGGCAAATTCACCCAATTGCTCGGCCGTATACGGTTTGTCCGGCGCGCCTGGAAAACGCGCCTGCAGAGAGAGAATAGACTGCTCGGCGTCGTTGAAATCCTCAAGGGCCGCTCCGAGCTCCTCTATCATTCTGACCTGAGCGTAGTCCTGGCTGCGCGCGCTGAGCCGATTGGGGTCCGTCCAATACTCGTTGAAGAGCCTTACACCGCGTTCTATTCCCGGATCCGGGGCATCCGAAGAGCTTCCCAGCGCTGCCGGCGGCCAATCTTGGTCATAGATGAACGCCAGCGGCCGATGCAGTTCCGCCTTGTCTTCGGCATACACTCTCATTCGTTTCTTGAAGTCCTCCTCGTCCTCGGTGTCCTCATCGTATCGAAAGACGTATTCGAAGAACGGTTCCAGAAAGGTGCTTGCGGAATAGGCGCCTTCGGCATTCAGCGGCTTGTTCGCCTTGATCTCAACCAACTGGCGCAGCGCCCGGGTCGCCGGATTCTGGTAGGTCCAGTCGCCCTTCTCCTGCGTGGACATCATGTCCCGGGCGGCCTGCGTGAAAGGCTGCAGGACGGCGAGCTCGTAGAGCACAGCTTGGGCCTCATTGAGTTTCTCGGGCGTAGTGCGCCTGGCAAGCTTCGCGGCGGGGGCGAAAATCCAGGGCACGCCCTTTCGATTCCACCGGTCGACGGCGCCGGCGAGCCGCGAAGAGAGATTTGCTCTCGTGACGTCATCCGACATTCCCGGCACGCCGTTACGGCCGACATACCTGTAACTGCCCTCACCAACCTCCATGATCGTCCGAAATTGATTCCCGGCCTCACTCGGATCACCCTCCGGCATCAAGGCCGCAAGACCCCCAAAGTAATCCCTGATCTCCCCGATGCTCCGGTTGAATTGATTTGCAGCATAAAACGTAAAGAAGAGCAGCAAAACAACGCTGACGGCGGCCGAAATCAACACGGCGGCTTTCCGACGTCGGTGCAGCCTGTTCGCATTTGTGGCATGGGTAACGAGCCCTTGTTCGCGGAAAATCTTTCTGACAAACAGGTCGCGGAGAAAGTAGGCCCTGTCGCGTTCCCACACGCGTCCGTCCGGAAGCGAATCGATGGGTACTCCCAATGAGTCCGCAAGGTCTTCGTCCAGAGCCGAGCCTTCTCTCATTGACGACGTGAAGTAAATGCCCCGAAAGAACAGAGGTTTACAGGACCACCGGCTGCCGACACTGAAGATCAGTTCCAGGTACCGGGCCATACGCGGCGCTATCTTGGCCAGACTCTGTGGAAACGCGTACAGTGCGTCGGCCGTCCGCGTCCTCTCCGTCCCGCGATCTTCAGAAACGACCTGGTGCAGGAGCGCGAGCCTCCGCCGAAACAGACGCCCCTGGATCGCCTTGACCTGCTGGTCCACAAACTCGGTGTTGAAGGGCTCATCCAACAGTGCCGGGTTCGACCAGCCCAGGATCTGGTGCTGAAGCTGCGGGTCCTGCAGGTCGTCAAAGAAATCCCGGAACCCGTTTATCAGATCGCTTTTCGTCACGACGACGAAGACGGGAAACCGCACGTCCAGCGTCCGCTGGATCATATCAAACTGCCGGGCAATCTTGGACGCTTTCTGCTCGATTTGATCGGCCGTGTCTTTGATGAGACTATCCGCAGGGATCACGAGCAGCAGCCCGTTGATCGGGCAACGTGGACGGTATTTTCTCATCAAGCTCAGAAACTCTTTCCACTCCTTCGAGCCGCCGGTCTCGACCTCTTCGAACATCAACCGACCGGCCGTATCGAGAATCACCGCGTGGTCCGTGAACCACCAGTTCATGTTGATCGTGCCGCCCGTGCCTTGAAACTCATCCTGTAAGCCCGGAGGGAAACCGACGTTGCAGTGCCGTATAGCTTCTGTCTTGCCCGAACCCGGTTCGCCGACGATGGCATACCACGGAAAACTGTAAAGACTCTTGCCTGCGCTTTGGAACTTCCGGACCCCCTCCGCGAACTTCTTTCGCAAGTCGTCCAGCCTTGCCACGTTTGCCGGGTCGCTGATGCCGTGCGGCGTCACGGCGGTGCTCTTTAGAAGGTCGCGCTCCATCGGAGCGACCTTGCGTTTGTTCAACCATATCAACAGACGCCAGTACGAAACGAGCAGCAGAACGACGACGGCCAGTCCGATGAGGATGACCCAGAATACGCCGGGCGAGAGAAGATGTCCCAGGCCCGCCAGAATGCCACCACCAGAGACGGCGAGCAGTCCGATTTTGAGCGGCGCCGGAAGATTCGTAAATGCGGTTATCCCACGTGTCATATTGCTACAGGCTCTCTTGCNNCATATTGCTACAGGCTCTCTTGCTTACTTGTTATCACCGCGCGATGACTCAGAAACAGTTGACGATGCTGCATGATACCCCACAATCGTGTCGATCGCATTGGCCACTCCCGACGAGGTCCTCAGGAACAGGAACAGATAGGCGATGCTCCAGACAATAAGAAGTCCTATCAGCGCGATTCCGATTCCCGCTAACTTCGCACCGGGGGGCTCAACGAGGTTTCGGGTGTCTACATTCTCGTAGGCCTCCGGGCAAACGTTAGACTTCTCATCGGCATCCATCATGCCGGAGATACGAGCCGAAAGCTGCGACATCAGCTTCAGGATGCTTTCCGGCTGCCCCGTGTAGATTCCGCGAAATCCCAAGCCGATACACGTGTAATAGATGACCAGCCTTTGCGTGGCCGCGTCACTCGGGTCGGCCAGGTCTGCATCCAGCAGGTCAAAGAACTTCTCGTCACCGGCTAATTCGTTTCTCGCGCGAGCAAGCTCGACCCACTCGGCCGCGAAACTCAGATTGCTTTCTTTGATCATGAAATCCACAAAGAAAGTGAGAGGCAATTCCACCTTTTCGTGCTGACGGCGCAATTCGGCGTCGCCAGACACCTCGGCCTTCATTCCCTGGAGAATCTTCTCTATGTCGCTGCGCACTTCGCTCATTTCGGGCGTGCGACCCATTCGCGCCGATCGACTCAGTCGCGCTGCATACTGGAAAAGCGGCTCACAAAGTTCAAGCAGTGTCATTTACGTTGCATCCGTACTTGGAATTGTCATGTACAGTGTAATCTCATAGTCCGAGGATTCAAGACCCGGCCACCGCACGGCGAGCGATTTGTCCTGCCGGACGCGGTCCCAGAGCCGGGCGCTTTCACCAGGTATCAATCGAAAGTAGTGCAGCCCCACCTGCGCCGGAAGCTCGATCGGCGGATACAATTCCTGGGCGAGCTGGATACCGAATACGCGCTGGCTCGCCAGACTCTGGGGCATGAGCTTGAACCGGTCGCGGTCCAGCACCAACTTCGCCAGTTCCGACGGGTCCTGCTTCGTCTTGATGGCCAGGAAATACTGGTTTGCGGACGCGAGCATCTCGTCGGTCAGATCCGCCGCCAGGATATTTTGCTCCGGAACCGCGGTGAAGGCGGCCTTCAGGAACCGCGCCGCCACGGCCCCCTTGAGCAGTCCCCGAATCCTGGCACAAACCTCCTTGAAAGCCACGGCGGGATTGTCGTGGTCGTAATTGACGGTCTCGAACTGGTCACGCTCGGGACGCAACGCGGCCAGCTCCGCCAGAAGCTGTCTCAGCTCCAGATACATCTCGAACGGCGCAAGACTGTGTGGGACCTGCATGAGGACCCCCAGCCGCGCGCTGAATCGATTGAGCGTCCGGAGGCGAAGCATCTGCTCGAACTGGACGCCGCGCATGGCCTCGACGCTGAACCCCCCGCGATTGATCTGGACCACCAGCTCGTTCCGGCTCGCCATCACCTGGTTCGTCATGTCTCGGACCAGCTCCGCCAGCGCCGGTGAGCCAGTGATAACCAGGCACGGGGGAATATATTGCGGGTCCCGCCGGGGCAGTCCAAGCTCTTCTCCGGCCGCACGGACAATCCTCAGCAGCGGCAGCACCTCCAGGTCCGAGCGGTCATCGCTGTCCAGCAACAGCCTCGCGTTTATTTGCCGAACGAGGATCGGCTGCGGATTATCGCCCGTGTTTTCGTCAACTCTTTCCGTCTCGTTCACGCAGTACATGCGCTTGGCGCGCCACCCCTGCTCTGTGCCTCCGTCAATCACGTTGCCGTGGGAAGCCGACCACAACGGCACCCCCAGGCTCACGGTCAGCGCCGTGCCGGTCGAGGCGAACGCCTCCTTAATATCGAGTGACGGGACGGTCGCGTTATCAGGGACGTTCACCTCGACGCCGCTCGGCATGATCACGCGCAGCCGGTCAAAGGAGACCCGCATATTTTCCAACTGGTCATCGGAAAGCCGGGCCTCCGCGACACCGTATGAGTAACTCCAGCGCGTGCGACGTTCTCTGGCGAACTTCCCAAGGATCTGCCTTTGCATGTATTGGAGATGGTGAGGTTGCAGGAAAAGACCCTCACACCAATGAATTTCGCCTTCTATCATCATAGCGTATCGCCTTGTACAGAGGTCACCGATCCAGTCCTTTTATCAAAGACTCGGCATAATCGGCAAGGGCTTTTCTCAACTCCATCTCGATCGAATCCTCGGTCAGTGTTTCGGCCAGCTCGAAATACTTGCGCCAGCATTTCACTTCGTGGCTGACAAAGACGCTCCCATGCTCCATTCGGACCAAGGCGGAGATCTCCGCGGGTGAGAACCGCGCGAGGTGGCGTTTTCCGAACTGCTTGCCCACTCCGCCCACGGCAGTGACGATGGCGGCCACAAGTCGTTGCAGCATCTTGAGATCATGTTCGGCCTTCTGCGGCGGCTCCTGCGAATCGTCGCAGAGGAATTGGGCCAACGTCTTTTGCAGGGTCGCCGGCGGCCGAAGGCCGGACCGGGGCGATAACGTGCGCCACGTGTTCCAGACCAGAGGCTCAAGCTTGAGCACGAAGTCTGCAAGGAGATTGACCAGTACCGTAAGCCGCTCTGCCTTGACTTCTGCATCATCGCCGAGCTGGAGTTTCTGTCTCAGATCGCCGATCAGCTCGTCGGAACAAGCCTGAGCCGCCAGGCGGGGAATCAAACCGGCCTCCTGCAAACGATTCCCGACCGATTCTCTTTGCTCGGCGGAGAGTGTCGCAGCCATTTCCAGCAGGCGCCAAACCGCGACCTCCGGGTCCTTGACAGGCTCCACTTCCACGTCGGGCCCCTCTTGAATCTGCAACGGTTTGCCGTTCAGCAGCGCGTCGAGATAGCCGGTGGGGAATCGATCCATCAGTCCCTCCAGGAACGCCTTGCGCTGCTCCGGCAAGACCGTTTTCAGGGCACGTTCAATTTCCTCGCGCAGATAGTCCATCCGCGTCTGTTGACTATCGTCTGCGAAATCGACTTGAATCAGACGCAGGCGTCGCGCCGTCTCGGAGATACGGCTTTCCAAGTTTGTCTTGTCGCTCGTGCTCACGCTCTTTCGGTCCCCTCACGATGACGATATGATGGCGCCGGCGCACCAGCCATTATCGCCGGTTCCCCAGGTCTGTCAATATCGGTCCGGTGCTGGGGCATCATAGCCGGCTGTGCACATAGATTCCGCAGCACAAGATTATCGGCATCCTTTGCGAACTTCTTGCCGCCAAGCCATGTCGACCATCCCAGTTGCCCGAGCCTGCCCAACCGGATCTTCGGAATATCTTCACGGTTCAGCACGAAGTTGAGCTCCCAGCCCAGCTCGTCTCCGACATAATTTCTGACCCAGGCGATCAGCCGACCGATACTGTCACGGCCGGGCAACAGACGCTCGTAGTCAAGGAAGCTCATGGGCCCGATCCTAATCCTGAACGTCTGCTGACACTCCAGGAAACGGGAGCCCACAATCACGGTCGAGCCCACCGTTGCGTTTTCGGCAGAGCGCCCGAGCCGGCACCGATACTCCTGCGGAAGCTCTATCCACTGCTCTACAAATTCCCGAATCTCGATGGGAAACCCAAAATAGTCGTGGAAAATTTCCTGCAAGCCTTCGGCATTCTTGGTCTGGCAGCTCAGACGCCCGGAATAATAGAGCTTTGCATTGTCCGGTATAACGTCTCTGTGTCGACATGACCTCGGTCCTATCCCAAACACAGAGCCGATGTAGAGACTGAACCAGTCTTCCGTTGGACGATCATGGCTTACGGTCTGCTGGTTGCACGCCCAGGCGCGATAGAACAGCGACAGCATCCGATGATTGAAGATATCGAGAAAACGGGCCAGGGTCCTGTCTCGATAGTTATGGAGCCGGTCGTACACATACTCGGTTATCGACAGCGGCAGCGGGCCGTTCGTGCCGAGAAGACCGAAGAAATTGACGACCAATTGTTCCGGATGCTTGTCCGTTGCCTCATAACAGGCTTCGATGGCTGACGGCTCAAAGCCCAGCGACACCTTCTGGCAGAATCTGACCACATCCGCCTGCGGCCGCAGCGCGCGCCCGACCCGCGGCAATTCGGGATGTGCACATTCCAGACGCCGAACTGCCTGAAAAAAGTCAAAATCAAAAGGCCTGGCCCCTAACGCCTCGGTCAGAGAACGGGACGCAGACCGTGTTTGCTGGTCCATCGCATTATCTCTCCACGCTCCACCGTCGTCACGACGGTCTCGGCAAAGGAGTTGATCGAAACGTATTTGGCAAAGAACCGCGCGAGCACGGCGCCCAACAGGAACACTCCGGTCCCCTCGAAAGACGCCTCCTCAAGGGTGATCGTTATTTCCAGCCCGCGCGCGAAGGCGATCGATCCCGGCACGGTCACTCTCCGCGTGATCGGCCTCGAGGAGATAGACTTGACACCCTCGATCTGCCTGCGAATCTGCAGGTCGTTGTTGTCCCCGTACAGTCTCAGAATGTCGCGCAGCGCTGAGGCCCCTTGATCGTCGTCGGCCAGCGAAAGGTAATTCAGCGACAGATGACTGATAATACACCAGGCCAGTTCTCCCTCGCAGCACGAGGGTCTGGGGGCTGTCGGAACGCCCAGGCAGCGGATTGACGTGCAGGGCACCGTCTGCGCCATGCTGAAATCGGAGCCGGACTGCGCGACGGCCATGTGCAGCGGCAGATCGCGGTTGGTACACAGGGCCTCCACGCCCAACTGCGTGATGTCGGCACGATAAGGGGCGGCGGCAGAATCAACGAGAGAGATGTAGACTTCGCTGCCCGCGTAGCTTCGCGACCTCCGGCCCCTCGCCTGCTCGCGTTCAGACTGCGGTCTTGGAAGCCTGCTGACCACGTAGTAGCCGCTCGCGTCGCTATCGGTCCAATCGCGCGCCAGATAGAAAGGGGAAAACTCCTGCAGCGGTTCCGAACCTGCCCCGTAACCGGTCACCTTTGTGAGCTGGTAGACTTCGAAGTCCTGCGGCCGGGTGCGGTCCGGGACAACGTGAAACTCAAAGAATCGATCGGACACCTGAATGCGGTCCAGCTGCCTTTCGAACAGATTGACGGCGGGCGAACAAAACAGGCCCAGATTATCGGCGCTGACCGTGCCCTCCAGCTCCGCGTTCCGCCGCCCAAACAACACGACGAGATCCAACTGGTCTTCATCGCAGGCCCTGACAGCATCACCTAAATCTGCGATCTCAACGAACATGAAGCGTTGCGGAAACGTGAAGTACTCCTGCAAGAGCCGGTAGCCCTGAAATGACCTTGCATCGTGTGGCAACAGCTTCTGGTCGTTCTCAAAGCCGACGGCGCGGAGACAAGAAGGTTCAAGGGTCTTCTGCCACTTTATCGGCCGGCGCGCCGGCTGGAGCACAACGGCCAGGGCCTCCGCAAAAAACTGTTCATATAAATGCATGCCCGTCTCGCCGACCCCCTTAAGGTGAAAGGTCAACGAATTCATTTTCAACTCGCTGAAGCGGAGACCGGCCGTGGATTGCAGTCGAATTCGCATCCCCGCCGCAACGCCGGGGAGCTCAGGCACCCCGAGTGAAGCAAGCGCACGTGTGTGGTAATCCGCCTGAGCGACCTGAACCGGCCAGAGGGTGACGTCGTGGGCGATGCGATATTCGCATCGGGTTTGTTCACCTTTGCCCAGGTTGCTGTACAGTGAGGAGCCTCGCACAATGGTAAAGCCGTCCGCCAATCCACTTTCCGCAAGATCCGGTCGGAACTGGACCATGCACGTGGCGGGCGTCGGGGCCAGGTAGTGAGGATAAATGGTTTCGAGCAACGATTGCGTAAATCTCGGAAACTCGGCATCGAGCTTGAGTTGCACGCGTGCCGCCAGGAAGGCGAAGCCTTCCAACAGTCGTTCCACAAAGGGATCTCGACAGGGCTGAAACTCGTCCAGGCCCCCCAGACGTCCGGCGATTTTCGGGAACTCCCGGGCAAACTCAGCCCCCATCGCCCGAAGGTGGGCCAGCTCGCGGTTGTATAAATCCAGCAGCCGCCTATTCACTTGTCTCGCCTTTCAGGTTGTAACGACCCGTTTCCAAGTCAACCTCCGTCTTAACGAAAAGATGCTCGGGGAACGGGTGGGCCCACAGGTCGCCTTCGACCTCGAAGAGTACGGCAGAGCCGCAGCCCCGGTCGGGTGAAGGGACGATGTGAATAGAAAGAGAGCGGCGCGAGATTCGGGGCTCAAACCACAGGATCGCCTGTTTCATCCGGCCGGCAAATTCATCAGCACTGATCGAGGAGACCGTCGTGCCGGCCAGGTCCGGGACACCATAGTTCAGCACCGACCGTTCCACCTCGACGAAGTCATATGTCTCATGTCCCGGCGGGTATGTTCTGGAATTGAAAAGCATCTCCAGGTCGCGAAGCACCGCTTCCCGGTATTTCCGCACCGATATGACGCGCTGGTCTCGGCCTTCCCCAGTCACCTCCGGTTCATGATCCGTAAGACGATCCAGCAGACACGGCTGTAGACGATCCAGCGGGGCGAGTTCGGCCATTGTTCGTGTCACCACCTTGTCAGCTTGCTTGCGAATGATCTAGTTCCAGTCGTCGCACCTGGAGCAGAGAGAGTTCACCGTTGTCTGTGACGAACATCCGCTGTCCGAGGCCAAGATAGACGTCTCCTGGTCGCTCGATCCATTCGGTCTTGCGTGCCAGTTGGATGGCACTGTCCTCGCTGGCCTCAGAGTCCGGGTACCGGGTCGGGATCAGCCCGACGGCCTCCCCGCCATTGGCCCAGATGAAGCGGGCCGGCAGCCAGACGAGATCACGAAGGTCGGTGGGTGCTTCGATCTGTATCTGGCTGATGGCGGCGAACGGCACCCAACAATATTTGCCGTCAACCATGGTCTCAAGGACCGGCCCCAGTCTGGAATCGGCATCCGCGATCCACTCGAATCTTATGCCGTCTGCCGAGCCGCCGGTTGCAGGTGCAGCGTCAAAGGCCTGCGCCCTCAGTTTCTGCGACGCTTCGTACTTTCCCTCACCGAGCATCTGGTTTGCCTGAATCAGCAGACCCATCCATGCATCCGGCTGACCCAAAACGACCGGCGACCGTTTGCCGGCAAATATCTCGGCCCGCAACGCTTCACAGGCAAGGGCCGATCGGCAGACTTGGGCCATAAGCAGGTTCGCGGCGTCCAACTCGGCGGCCACGTTGAGCTGGGTCATCGCTCGTTTCCAGTCCCCTGTGACGGACAACAACTGGAAGAGAAACACACGCAGCTTGGCGTCAGCGGGATCGGCACGGACCTGGTCTTCAAGCGCGATCAACGCTTCCTCAAGCCGGCCTGCTCGCAACGCTTCTTCCGCTTGCATAGCCTTGGCTCCTTTTTTTCGACACCGTCCGTTCGCCGGTCCACATCGAGGTCACAAACCAACGTACGGCGGCAGCCGGCGCTCTCGATGCCGTGCTATCAACCGCCCTTGTTGGTGATCTGATCCCACCACTTCTTGACCTCGCCTACCTTCTTGCCGGTCTCGTGGTCGGTTTCCACGTAGACCCAGTTTACCTTGCCGTAGTTGAACGTCACCGATTCGATGGGCAGTTCCCCGCCCGCAGAGCCGCCAATGCTCACCGACGAGACAATCACGTCTTCCAGTGCGTACTCCATGTATTTTTGTTTGTCCCCGGTAGCCCGGCAGAGTTCCAGGGTCACTTTCTTGATATGCGTACCGTTGCAACAGTGCTCGTTCAAGGGGGGCGAGGCCTTGTCCATGGACTTGGTAATGGAGAAATCCTGGTGATCGCAGCGCCCTCCGGAGGCGGCGCCGCCGGTGCTTCGCGATCCTCCCGCCGGCTGGGAAACGCCATGACTATATGACAGAATCTCGATCCATTCCTTGTGCTTGTCGTCGGTGCTTTCGCCGGGAATACCGTCGATCTTCAAAAAAACGTCAACAGCCATACTATCAACTCCTTCTCAAGATTACTAGATTACCGCTCACTTTCGTATGCAACGCAACTACAAGAAAACGCGCCAAGTCCCCGTGGGTCGCCCTATCTGTCGCACCAAGGTATTAACCACCGCTCTTGACGGAAGGCAGCTTGGACACCAACCGCAGCGACACAGACAATCCTTCGAGTTGGTAGTGCGGCCTCAGGAAGAACTTGGCCGAGTAGTATCCGGGGTCCCCCTCCACTTCGTCCACCACGACTTCCGCGGCCGCCAGCGGATACTGGGCCTTCACCTCCTCGGAAGCATGTGGGTCGCTGGTCACGTACTGCGTGACCCATTTGTTGAGCCAGTTTGCCATATCTTCTCGCTCCTTGAAGGAGCCGATCTTGTCCCGCACGATGCACTTCAGAAAATGCGCGAACCGGCAGGTGGCGAACAGATACGGCAGTCGCGCCGCCAGTTTGGCATTGGCGGTCGCATCGGCGTCGTCATATTCAGTGGGCTTCTGCAGGGACTGGGCGCCAATGAAGCACGCATAGTCCTGGTTCTTCCAGTGTGACAGGGGCATCAAGCCGTTCTTGGCCAATTCCGCTTCCCGTCTGTCCGTAATCGCGATCTCCGTCGGGCACTTCATGTCGACTCCGCCATCATCGGTCGGGAACGTGTGGCAGGGAAGCCCTTCGACCAACCCGCCGCTTTCCACGCCGCGGATACGCGCGCACCAGCCAAACTCTTTGAAAGAACGGTTGATGTTCACACCCATGGCGTAGGCCGCGTTGACCCAAAGATACTTGGAGTGGTCGCCTCCGGCCGTGTCCTCCTCGAAATCGAACCCTTCCACGGGATTCGTTTTTGAACCGTAGGGCAATCGGCCCAGAAACCGAGGCATCGTCAGGCCGACGTATCGTGAATCTTCCGACTCGCGCAGCGACCGCCACGGGGCGTAATCCGCCGTCTGAAAGATCTTGGTCAGGTCGCGCGGATTGCTAAGCTCCTGCCAGGAATCCATGTTCATCAAGGTGGGAGCCGCCGCACTGATGAACGGCGTATGACCCGCAGAGGCAACCTGGGCGAGCCCGTTGAGGATCTCGACATCCGGAGGACTATGATCGAAATAGTAGTCGCCGATCAGGCAGCCGTAAGGCTCGCCGCCCGGAGAACCGAACTCTTCCTCATAGAGCTTCTTGAATAGAGGGCTCTGGTCCCACGCCGTGCCCTTGTACTTCTTGATCGTCCTGGCCAGATCCTTCTTGGGAAGGTTCAGCACGCGGACCTTCAGCATCTCATCGGTCTCGGTGTTGTTTACCAGGTGATGCACGCCCCGCCAGGCACCCTCGAGTGCCTGAAAGTTCTCGTGGTGCATGACCAGATTGATCTGCTCGGAGAGTTTCTTGTCTATCTCCGCGATCATGGCTTCGATGGTCCCGACGGCGTCCGCGGAGACGAGGGCCGTCTCGGCCAGAGCTTGTTGAGCCAACGTCCGGACGGCCATGCTGATAGCCTCTCGAGCATGGTCGGTCTTGGGCTTGAACTCCTTTTGCAGAAGTTTTTCAAACTCGCTCGGCTCCAAAGCCGCAGCTTCGGGTGCCCGCATTTCTTCTTCTCTCTTCTCGGCCATCGGGTTATTCCTCCCTACCAGCGCCAGTGGATTCGGCTTCGGGTTTTGGCGCGGAAGTCAGGGCGTTGAGCAGGGCCTCGTCTTTGAGGACTTTGGCGATGAGCTCTTCCGCACCGCTCTTGCCGTCCATGTACGAAAGGAGATTCGACAACTCCGTCCGGGCCTGCAGCAGCTTGTTCAGGGCATCGACCTTGCGCGCGACGGCCTCCGGGGAGAAATCATCCATACTCTCGAAGGTGATATCGACACTGAGATTGCCCTCGCCCGTCAACGTGTTCGGCACCTGAAAGGCCACTCGCGGCTTCATTGCCTTGAGTCGCTCGTCGAAGTTGTCAACGTCGATCTCAAGAAACTTGCGCTCGGCAACCGCCGGCAGGCCTTCGGCCGGCTGACCGGACAAGTCGGCCATCACCCCCATTACGAAAGGAAGGTTGATTTTCTTCTCCGCGCCGTAAAGCTCCAGGTCATACTCTATCTGCACGCGCGGGGCTCGGTTGCGAGCTATGAATTTTTGGCTGCTTTTCTTCTTGGCCATGCTTGCTCCTTTCTCAGGTGACCGAAGAACGCCCTAAGCTGTGGGCGTTCTGGAAACCGATCAACGTCTTTTTATGCAGCACCATCGGAACTACTGTCGTCTACCCCCCCGATCAGTCTGATCTGGCTGATGGCGTCCGGACAGACGTCCTGAATGACCTCCAAGAAGGTCTTTGCGACCAGCCTCTGGGCTCTGCGCAGGAGCAAAGGCACAGGGCTGGACGGTTCATGACGCTCGAAATACTGGCAGATCTTCTCCATGGCGAGGAGGGCATCGTTGGCGGAACGGATCTCGCCGGAGGATGACGCTGTGCCGGCGTTGGCGTCCCCGGCCGAATCCTGCTGCGCCACAGTCCGATAATTTCGCTTGGCCAGGTATTCCTGGATGCATTTGTGGATATTGCCCAGAACCACTTGGAACCCGCTGAGGTCCGGGGCTTGCCCTTGAGAGGTTTGCCTGGCAAACACAGTCGCCACGGCGGCTGTGTGTTCAATGGCTTCTTCGGCAGCGTGGGAGGTGGCCAGCAGGTCATCGGTTGCGGTATCTTGAAAGGCCGCATCAATGACGCCTGGGTCGGGAACCCGGGCCGCATCGTCTCCGACGGCCGGAATCTCTCCCCTGGCCAACTGGATGTCCCTGAGGCTGAACCTGCCCATCCGCGCCGAACTGCACAGCGGCACTTCGGAAAGTCGTTGCTTGAACCTTATCGGGTCTTGTTCGCTCACCGTCGCCGGGGACAGCGATTGCAGGACATTCATCCGCTCCAGCGGGTCGTAGTTGTCCTCTGCATCCAGGTGCGGGTGAAGATGATCCCAAAAACGCTCCAGCAGGCCATGTATCAGGGACAGCCCATCAGTCAGGCCCCCAAGGCCATCGGTCTTCAAAAGGGCAATCGTCAGATACATGGCCACCCTGAGATCTTTGGATCGCTGCAAGAGCGACAGACTTCTGTCGCGCACGTCCCGCCAGTTGGGCTCGTCCATAGTCTCTTCGACCCCCGCCACGACGCCACCGGCGGGCTTGGCCCGCAGCGCGTCCTCCAGGGCCAAGAAGGAGGGATCGTAGGAGAGATCCTCACCGCAGGGATCCTCCGGGCTTACCTCGGAAAGCAGGCTCTCAACGTCAATCGCCACGGCAACTTCCCGCCACATCAGCTATGTTGACGCACAGACTTGTTGTTTTGGAATCGCACAGGGCCGAGTTCTTCATCAAACAATGCCGCTATAGCAGAAACCCCAGCGTTCTGCACGTGGACACTCTGGAGGAGCCAAGCTCAGACGTACAAACGCCACGGGCCACCACTTTTCGCACACTCCTCCTATGGAACACACCAACCTGCATCTTCCGTAGCAAACCGCATCGGCCGAGCCTATCATACCTGCAATCACTCTGCAATTTTAGAGCCGCTGGGAGGGTCTGTCAACATTCTTTGACTTTTTTTCAGGGCATTTGCATGAAATCTCTCATGCATGCTGGAGTCTTGCCGTTGCCCGGATTGAAGCTCAGTATTGTCAGAGGGTAAGTTGCCACACCCCAGTGATTGCGAATGAGCGTGGTGAGAAAAGGGCACAAGTTTGCCGAATGCAGCTCGACATCTTGTCGCTCGGTGCAACAATATACTCATAGAAGTGCGGCCCAGGGTATTTTATGAAGGCATCCCGCGAGTCGCCCGGGTTGGAACCATCTGAAGGAGTACGGTTTTTCCGGCGGGTGAGCGAATTGTGGGCGAGTCCTTGGCATACAAGCACTGCTCTGAAAGCGCAACCTCTCAGGCTGTTCCTCGGCCATAAAGTAGTACTGCAACATGGCATGACCGTCCCACAATTGCTGATTCGTATTGCTGCAAGGGCCGAGTCTCTGTGCCCGAAGCCCTTAGGCCGCTTGGAGTGTGCGGCCCCAGGCTCCAACGTCAAAGTTCTGGCTTGACGAGGGGATCGCCATGGCCCGGATAGTCACCGTGTACTGTTGCGGAACTGCTTTTCATCGCGGCGAATCAGACGAAGCAGTGGCTGATACGTGGCGCTGGACGGAGGATGCGGGTCCCGACAGCCGGACAACATGGATCCACGATGGGCCAGGTTCCGACATGGTAATCCGGAAGCTGGAGGGCGTCATGAAAGTAGCCGAAGGGCAGGCGGAGGTCAGAAAACGCGGTGAAATGGGCCGGCGCGAGGGGCAGCGATACGACAAGGCCGCCGGGCAGTATCAGCAGGGGCATCGGACGGGGACCGAATCCGAGATTCTCCAGAAGACCCATGGGAAGTGGAGGGAAAGACCGGCGGGAGGGGATAATAAGGGACGAGCAAAGAGCATCATTAACGCGTTGAGAGGCGACCGGTACTTTGTCAACACGCGCCACCGCACGATTCGGCAACGCCTGTCGCCGGAACGGTACCGTTACCTATCCGGGCGGCCAATCGAGTCACGCCCCGCAGAACACTCAGTTCGATTTGACCCGGCCTCACCCGCCGGAACCTTCGCCGCGCGCACAACCCGATGTGGACCGCATCCGGACCTCGCTGTTGAAGTCGCCGCCGAAATCTGCGAATTCCGCAGGTTTCGGATTGACTCCGGCTGCGCCCGACGGCACAATCCTCAGCATATCGGCGCGCTCGCCATTACATGAGAGTATTGGGCTGGGTGAGGTTATTCCGGCAGGCCGACTGATCCGACTTAGCGGGCCGGACATCCCCGGGGCTCCGGGAATACACGGTTCGAGCGGCCATATCTGAACGGTGTCAATGCTCACAACAGAGCGCGTGGGCCGTTATGATTGCTGCGCCATGTAGAGGAATGTCGCCGGTTATGACAGATGCCGGCAGCCCGGGCCTGTCCGAATCGCTCGTGGCAACAGAAGTTGCGTCGATGCTCGGAGCTGGTCCTTTACGACAAACAGAGAGGCCGTCAGAAGGGGTATCAACATGAGCACAGGTCTGCGTCAAGAATCGCACATCAAGATGTATGCCCAGGAGATATGCAAGCTGGCAAAAAAGAACGAAAACAAGGGGTTGTGGTCTGCGTCGGACATAAGGACGCTGGGCGAAAAGATGCTCGATCAAGCGTGCAGACGACTGAACGCGTGCGGCGTTCCGAAGCCTGGGCCAAAGTGGAACAATGATGTCAAATTCACCGCCAATGGTCAGTTTGCCTTTTCCGGCTGGCAGGTGGAGCTGTCTCAGCGGATTTGGGCAGCGGGCCTTCCCGCCGCCAATCGCGTCGCTTTTTGGCAGTTCATCTCTAAAGCGGCCGACACGATCTATCACGAGTGCCGACATTGTGAGCAATGGTTCCGTATGGCCATCTACATGGGGATGAAGGAGCAGAAGGGAGGATTGGGTCTCACGGCGGACTTGATTGCCAGCAGGATGTGGATTCCGCTCAAGACAGCAAAGAAGGCCAAGAAGAAGAGTTTGTCCGGCGATTTCCTGCGAGAGGCACAGACCTGGCGGCACTCAGTTTATCCTGAACGGAAGCTCCAGACTGCCAAGAAGGGCTTGATAGGAAAAGGCATCGCTCAGCCAACTGCCTTCACCATCACCATGCTTGGCCAGACGACAAGCCGAGCCGTGAAGTTGGGCAAGCTTGGTCTGAAGATGACACCAGGTGGAGGCAGAACCGCACAAATATCTGAGGTTGTTCAGGCACGCTCTGGCGTAGACTACCTCGAACTCGCTGAAGAAACGGATGCCTGGGCTACGGGAACCAGAGTGCAGCAGGAAATCTACACGATCGCAAAGACTCCTCAGTACGGGGTCAACGGTCTCGGCCAACCGGAAAGGCCGCCTCACAGGGCTCTGCGGGACCAGCTTGCTAGAACGAGGGGCGTTCAGTAAGAGCGGGCATGAGCAAAAGGGAGTGTGGCTTCGTCATCAGAGCCGGATATGTGACGTGGGAATCACAAGCAAAGGGCCGGGCATGTGGCTGTTGTCGATGCAGGTGGCACGGAGATTTGGAGAAACGCGAGGGTGAGAAGTTATTATGGCGCACACGCGCGGGGCAACCGTATTCCGTTTGGGCCGGGCCTTCGACGCCGAAACCTTCAAGAAGGTCTTGGAGGACGCCGGGTATACGCAGACGGCCCTGGCCGAGACCCTGGGGATTTCGTGCGCGCATGAACGGCAGGATTTGGAGGTCGTCTACCGGCGTGCGGGAACGGACAATCCATACCATATCCTGGTTCGCTTGTTCTGGCTGGGCCGGGCGGTTCCCGAGGCCGCGCTCCACGAGAAGCTGCCGGATCTCAACGTGGAGGAACTGCACGCCATTGGCCTCTTGGACCGTCGCAACGGGGTCGTCCAGGCTAATGCCAGATTGGGACCCTACCATGAGCTGCTGGTGGCCAGCGATTTTGACCCGGGAATCCATAGGAACCTGCCGCCCGATCACGTTCTTGGCGTCAGCGCGGCTTCTGTGACTCTTGCCAGCTTGACGGTCCGGCGCAAGATCGAGAGGGCGCTGGATCTGGGGACAGGTGCCGGCATACAGGCGCTCCTGGCGGCCCGCCACGCCGACCACGTCACCGGTACGGACACCAATCCGCGGGCCTTGAACTTTGCCAGGTTCAATGCGCTTCTTAACGGCACGAACGGCGTCGAATGGCGAGAAGGAAGCCTCTACGAACCGGTGGCGGACCGCCAATTCGATCTGATCGTGTGCAATCCGCCTTTTGTGATTTCCCCGGAATCACGTTTTGCTTTTCGCGATACCGATTTGCCGGGCGACGCGGTCTCGGAACAGGTTGTACGAGGAGCCGGGCCGCGGCTGACGGAGGGGGGATTCGCCTGCATACTGTTTAACTGGCACCATCAGGATGATGACGATTTGGAGGTTCGGCCGCGAACCTGGGTCGCCGGCAGGGGTTGTGATACGTTGCTGGTCTGTTTTCGGTCCCTGGACCCATTGGCGTATGCCGCGGACTGGCTCCAGACCAGCGTCGGGAAGGGCGCGCCTGAGTACGGACGGTATCTGGACGAGTGGATGGCATACTATGACGAATTGGGAATCCGGCGGATCAGTGCCGGAACATTAATCATGCGCCGGCGCGACACGCAGAAGAACTGGTTTCGAGCCCACTCCATCGGTACCGGTTGCTGCACAGGTTCGGCCAACGGACAGATCGAGCGCATATTTGCGGCGGAGGACCTGCTGCAGGGCCTCGATGACGATCGGGATCTGCTCGAATGCCGCCTGCTTTTTGACAAGCACCACCGGCTGGAGCATCAATTGTCCGTGGAAGACGGCCGGTGGGTTGTCCGCGCCGAACGGCTTTGTGCCTCCGAGGGCCTCCCCTTTGCCGGGAATGCCGATGTATATATCGCGAAGCTTCTGGCCGGCTGTGACGGCCGGCGAACTCTACGCGAACTCATCGCTGAGGTGGGTGATTACGTAAAGACGGACTCAGAGAAGCTGATGGCCGGCTGTCTAACGGTAGTTCGCAGGCTGATGCAGTCCGGATTCTTGAGCCCCGCGGACAATATTCGAGGGTGAGTTGGCCCTCGGCTCCCGCGCGAGTCCGGCCCTCTAAGAGGGTGTGTGAGAAGCCCGTCAACCGAACTCTCGTGAGTGGATGGGTGGCAGCGTCAAGGCCGCAGGCCTTGGCGATGGCTCCTCCGAATGGACACGAGACCATCGCCAAGCTCCGCTTGACGCTGCCACCCGGAGAAGATCTGGCCTCTCACCCGCCCTCTAAGAGACCGTCTCAAAACGGCAATGTCATTCTGAGCGA
>JABAOC010000766.1_pt1 | contig 22407 bp, 18 predicted proteins | sample 7062161 | NCBI WGS metagenome assembly JABAOC01 (sample SAMN14538625, study PRJNA623070) | marine sediment metagenome | biome: marine biome [ENVO:00000428]; feature: marine pelagic biome [ENVO:01000023]; material: deep marine sediment [ENVO:00002113] | place: India: Gulf of Khambhat ... | reverse complement strand
TTTCTGTGCCCGAGGAGATGGAGCTTGTTCGAAAAAACCATCCTGATGTGAAAATTGTTACGGCAATTCTTGATCGGGAGTTAAATGGACATGGATATATATTACCAGGATTAGGTGTTGCAGGAGAACGCTTGAATGGTACAGATTAAATCTATACTTCGACTTTTGCTTATACTAATTTATATTTCTGTTCTGAGTTATCCGGTTCAAGGACAGAATGATATCAATACTGAGACTGACAGTTTAATTCAATTGGGAGTTGAATTTTCGATTCAACATCATTACGGAAAAGCAGAATCAATTTTTCAGCGATTAATTGAAGATTATCCAGATCATCCTGCTGGATATTTTTTTATGGCTGCAATGATTCAATCTAAGATGATGGATTTTGAGACAAACCAGTGGGACCAAGATTTTCACAAATATATTCGATTAGCCATTTATTTTGCGAACGAAAACCAGAATTATCAAAATGAAAATGATCTTTGGTTAACTTTCTATCACGGTAGTGCATTGTGTTATCTGGCTTTTTATGAAGGACGAAAGAAGGATTATATAGCTGCTATACGACATGGTTTATCAGGAATTTCAATGTTAAAAAAGATAATTGAAATTCAACCCGATTTTTATGATGTCTATTTTGGAATTGGTTCCTATAAATACTGGCGCAGTCAAATTACAAGGCATTTAAACTGGCTTCCCTTGCTGTCAGATGAACGACAGAAAGGAATAAATATGGTTAAACAGGCAGTGAATAAGGGTAAGTATACCTGCTATGCGGCAATGAACGAACTCATCTGGATCCTCTTGGACGCTGATCAATATGAAGATGCTTATCCATGGGCTTTAAAAGGGCTGGAGAAATTCCCCCAGAGTCGTTTTTTCCTCTGGGGGGCGGCCAAAAGTGCATTCGCTCTTGAACGGTATTCGGATGCTATGACTTACTATCAACAATTATTAATATCAATCATCAATGCACCGTTCAATAATTATTATAATGAATTTATCTGTCGATTGAATTTAGCACTGTGTTTCGAAAAACTCGGGAGATATCCACAGGTTGCGACTCAACTTGATATTCTTGAATTCATGCCTCTCTCCCTTGAAATAGAGCAAAGATTAAAAAAACAACGCAAACAATTAACGCAATTAAAGAAAAAACTTTTATATTTAGCTAATGTGGGAAATTTCCGGGATTCATCAATTACCAAACACGATTTTGCAGATGAACAACGCAGCCAATAAACCTGCCATATCTCCGATTAATCCAGCCGGAACAGCATGACGCGTCTTTTTAATTCCCACTGCCCCGAAATAAACTGCAATCACATAAAAAGTGGTCTCAGTGCTGCCGAAAAATGTAGAGACGAGTCTCCCAATGAATGAATCGGGACCATGCTCTTTCATTAATTCAGTTGCAATACCGAGAGTACCACTCCCTGAAAGCGGACGCATTAGAGCGGCTGGAAGCGCTTCTGCTGGCATGTCAATTAAATCTGTAATAGGAGAGATAATTCTTACAAAGATATCCATAGCACCTGATGCACGAAACATGCCAATAGCGACTAATATGGCAACAAGATAAGGAATAATTTTAACAGCTACTTCAAATCCTCCCTTTGCTCCATCAACGAATGTTTCATATACCTTGACTTTATTTTTTATGGCTAAAACAGGAATAATAAACAGCAAAAATGGAATTGCCCAGACTGAAACAAAAGTTATAATCTTTTCAAACATTTATTTTTCCTCCTCTCGGTTCTAATTTTCTGATGATTTTGGTTCAGACGATTCAACGGTCCCTTCTTTGATCTTAAAAACCGGTAACCGTTGAAAAAGTTTGGTTACTGTTACGGCAATAATTGTGGCACAGCCCGATGCAAAAATTGTGGTTCCAATAATTTCGGCAGGATTTTTCGACCCCAGTGATAATCGAACTCCAATAATTGTAGCAGGAATCAACGTAACGCTGGCGGTATTTAAGGCAAGAAAAGTCGCCATAGCATTGGTTGCTGTATCTTTGATTTTATTGAGTTTTTGAAGCTCTTCCATCGCCTTTAAACCAAGTGGAGTGGCAGCGTTTGATAAACCAAGCCAGTTGGCTGCAATATTCAGAAGCATCGCGCCCATGGCAGGATGTTCTGGAGGAATTTCGGGAAATAAACGTTTACTAATCGGCTTAATTGCTCGTGCCAATAATTTTACTAATCCAGCTTCCTGGGCGATATTCATAATACCAAGCCACAAAGCCATGATTCCAATTAAATCAATAGCAATTTTAACAGAAGTATTTGCATATTCAAAAGCAGCCTGTGTCACTTCTTCAATACGACCGTTTAAAGCGCCAACAATCAGGGCAATTACCATTAAAAAAAACCAGATATAGTTCAGCATCCTAGTTTCTCCTATTTTAATTTAACAATAATATTAATTTTCAGAAAAATTTAATTAGATAAAGGTACAAATTTTTAACAGAGAGTCAAGTGTTTTTTCGATGGAAAAATAAGCTTGATTTTTATTTAAAATCATAATAAGTTAGGAGTGAAATCTTTTGGTAAGTAAGACTTTTGTGCATTGAAGAATGGTAAAAATTCCAATAGAATTCGTTCAAAAATTAAAGCAAACGATCGGCGAAAAATACGTTTACACCGATCCCGAACAATTAGAAGCTTATAATTTTGATGGGACAGAGTTTCGTTACTGGCCTGATCTGGTTGTAGAACCAGAAACCACTGAGCAGGTTTCTGAGTTAATGAAATTGGCATCTGCTTATCGAATTCCAGTTATTCCCAGAGGGACAGGTACAGGTTTAAGTGGTGGTGCACTGGCAATGCAAGGAGGAATAATCCTTTCCTCTTTACGGATGAATAAAGTTATTGAAATTGATGAAGTTAATATGATTGCAATCGTTCAACCAGGAGTCATCAACCTTCATTTGCATGAGATAGTTGAACAAAGAGGACTTTACTATCCTCCTGATCCTGCCAGTTATGAAACATCTTCAATTGGCGGAAATATTGCCGAAGATGCCGGTGGTCCACATTGTTATAAATATGGAACAACAAGGGACTATATTCTGGGATTAAAGGTTGTCTTGCCTGATGGTACGATTTTAAAAACTGGAGTAAAAACTCGTAAAGGTGTTGTTGGATATGATCTGACCAATCTAATTATCGGATCTGAAGGGACACTGGCGATCGTAACTGAAGCAACCATAAGACTAATTCCTTTGCCTGCAAGAATTGTTACATTGCTCGCCTTTTTTCCTGATACCTCTTCATTAGTCGCCAGCCTCTCAGGTATGACCAAAAGCCGAATCGTGCCAGCAGCACTGGAATTTTTAGACCCGGCATGTGTGAACGTCATTAGAGATCAAATTGCAATCAATATACCCCAAGAGAGTTCATCACTTTTAATAATCGATTTAGATGGTGAATCAGAAGATTTGAACCGCCAGATTGAAATTGTTGGCGAAATCTGTCTCGATAACATGGCGTTAGATGTATTGATCGCCGAAAGCTCAGAACGAAGAAAAAGACTTTGGGATGTAAGGCGTAAATTGCGTGAATCAATCAAAGAAGGTAATGATTTTAAACGCGCCGAAGATGTGACGGTACCAATTGGAAAAATTCCTGAACTCACTGAAGGATGTGAAAAGATATCGAAAAAATTTGGTCTGGATAATTATAATTTCGGTCATTTGGGAGATGGAAATGTCCATGTCAATTTGACTCATAGAAAAAAAAATGATCTGGTAATTAAAAAAGGTGAGCGAGCAACTGAGGAGATTTTTAAGCTTGTGCTTTATTTAGGTGGGACGATTTCCGGTGAACATGGTATTGGAATTACGAAACAACCATTTTTAGGACTTGAACTTTCAGAGAGATCAATTAGACTTCAGATGGAAATTAAAAAAGTTTTTGATCCGCTGAATATTTTGAATCCGGGAAAGATTTTTCCATTCGATTTTTAAATTGACAATAAAATTTTTATTTGGCATATTAAAACACCAGATTTGCTAATTCCCATCATATTTCCAGGATTAATAAGAGATGTTTTTTTAATAGATTTTTTGGGAGAATTGTTCTGAAGTTGGATCAAAATGTAAAACCCGAAACATACCTGGAAAAAAATGTTAAATCCTTCCGTGAATTGAGCATCAAACCTTATCGAATTATTTTTAAGATTGAAAATGATTCCGTTTACATTGTGGGCGTATTTGATGGAAGACTTGATTTCGAAGTGATTCTGATAGATAGACTTATCAGGTGATGTGATTTCATATCTTTAAAATACCTCTGCCAATTGCCCTTGCAACGGCCACCTAAAACAAAGCCCCAATCAAAATTGACCGGGGCATGGGAGGACAAAAGAATTCTTAGATAATGGGAAATCATCGTAACATAAAATTAATACCGCCTAGCAAAGAAAAGTACTCCTTACCCTCTAAAAATGTCCATCGCGCCTGGATGTAAGGATACATAACTGGTTTTCGAAACCCACCGAATTCAAGTCCGACCAGCACATTTCCTCCCAAATCAGTCTCTTTATCACCAGTGAGATATTGAACGGCTAAACCTCCTCCAAAATAAAGTGGACCTACAGGACGAGGTTTGAAAATTAAATCCCCGTTAAACTGCCAGCGCTTAGCATCATGGCCTGTGAAATAATAATCAGCACTGGGCACGAATTCCCAGAAAATTCCAATCGGCAGCCAGAAATGAACTCCAACAAAATATTGATCATGTTTAAAATCATTCCCGACCCGCAATCCTATTGAAGAAGTTGGTTGCATTCGTGGTAGTTTCCTGAATCTTCTGGGACGTGGCTGAGCAGAAACCGAGCTGACAAATATAAGCACAATGACAAAAAAACTAAGAATTGATCTGCGTTTCATGATAGTTACCTCCTATTAAGTTAGTCGTCAAGATGAATATGAAATTTTATTTCAATTCACTGAATTTTTACATTACATCTTCTATAATAAAAATTACAAAGGTCATACCAAACATGTAAGGATAAATGATGGAGAGATTTTTATGTTCATTATAATTGAATATAAATGAGAAAAACGGATTTTGATTTTGGATTATACTATATATTGATGTTAAAATAGCAAAACTGTCTATATATTGATTTTTCATCTTTGTCAGAAAAATAAAAGATAAACTCTGTCCGGACCTTAAAATTTTAAACTGAAATTTATTTGAATACATTTTGAAGCGAATGTTCTTTCTGGTACATTTATATGTACCTGAATGTTCAAAATCATGGATGCCATTTTTTCGTTCTGTTAAAAATTCTCCTTGTCTCATATAAAAAGATGTTGTATATTTCTGATCAAGAACAGCGAAGCCTTGCCTCAAACCGATAAAGAAAAAGTGCCTGTTTATGAACACGTAGCAAATTTCATTAATAGAAAGTCTAATGTCATGAGGGTTTTATGCTTGATAGAAGAATCATAAAACGATTGAACAAAATATTTGAAAAAGAAAATGTATTGATTCAGCAAAAAGATCTTGTTTTCTATCAGTATGATGCTTCATTAGATCGCGGTATGCCTGATGCCGTTGTGTTTCCTCGAACTGTTGAACAAATTGTCAAATTGGTGAAATTAGCTCGGGAACACAACATACCGCTGATTCCTCGAGGGTCGGGTACCAATTTGAGCGGCGGTTCTGTAGCTATATGGGGAGGAATTATTATCCAATTCTCTCACATGAATCGAATCTTAGAAATTGATATTGAAAACCATTGTGCCGTGGTTGAGCCAGGTGTTTATAATCTTGATTTGCAAAATGCGCTGGCTGCCTATAAATTTTATTTTGCTCCTGATCCTGCCAGCCAGCGCGTGTCCACAATTGGTGGAAATGTTGCCGAAAATGCAGGCGGACCTCACTGTTTGAAACATGGTGTTACAGTAAATCACATCATGGGGCTGGAAGTCGTCACTGCCGATGGGGAAGTAATGCAAATAGGAGGAAAGGCAGAGCAATACTCTGGTTATGATTTAAAGTGTTTAATTATTGGGTCGGAAGGGACACTGGGTATTGTCACGAAGGCAATCGTAAGAATTCTTCCGTTACCAGAAGGCATTAAGACGATGCTGGCTATTTTCGAAAGCATGGAGCATGCAGCACAGGCTGTTAGCGATATTATTGCTCAGGGCATTATTCCTGCCACTCTGGAAATGATGGATAAACCTATTATTCAAACCGTGGAATCGACTCATCATTTGGGGTATCCGATGGATGCAGAGGCAGTTCTTCTAGTAGAATTAGATGGACCAATTGCTGGAATGGAAAGTCAGGTAAGCGAAATTATATCGATATGTAAGAAGAATGGTGCTTACAAAATCGAATCGGCAGAAAGCAGCGATCAGCGAGATTCGTTGTGGAAAGGGAGAAGATTGTCATTCGGATCTTTAACAATGCTCCAACCTTCGGTGATGATCGCTGATGGAACAGTCCCTCGAAGTATAGTCCCTTCTGTTCTGAACCAAGTTATGGAAATTTGCAGGAAATATGGACTCAAAGTCGGTAATGTATTTCATGCTGGTGATGGTAATTTACATCCTTTTATTTTGTTTGATGATCGTAATCCCGTTGGAACCGATAAGGTCAAAAAGGCTTGTGACGAAATTTTACGTGTTTGTATTGAACAAGGTGGAACCATAAGTGGAGAGCATGGAATTGGATTGGAAAAAAAAGGGGCGATGAAAGTATTGTTTACTGATAATGAATTAAAGGCAATGAAAGTAATCAAAGAAGTATTTGATCCTCAAGGAATTTTGAATCCAAATAAAATTTTTCCAATAACTGAGCTGGATAATATTTAATCATCTGAAATCTTGTATAATCCTGTACATCTTGGCTTATTTTCAAATATGATTTACAGGATTTAAATTGTTCTTTTATTTTCGAAAAACTCGACTTAAAATTAAAGACTTCTGAGAGATATAATGTTTATAGGATAAAAAGAAGAGATACAATGAAATGACTGACAAATTGCAAAAAGTAATCGGTGACGAAATAATTTCTGATTCGATAATTGATCGAGAAAAGTTTTCACTGGCTGGGGAGACTCCCACAATTGTAATTTTTCCGACTGCTATCGCTCATATATCTAAAATTATGACTTTTGCCAACAGAGAAAGGATAAAAATCTTAATTTCCGGAAACAACAGCCAGCATTATTTCGGTTCAGCAATTGAAACTCCAGATTGGTGCATTTCATTAAATCGATTGAATAAAATAATTGAACATGAAGTGGTCGATTTGATCATCACAGTTGAAGCTGGAGTTACTCTTTCTCAATTACAAAAATTTTTAACTGTATACAGGCAGTTTTTACCATTAGATCCAATAAATACGAATCAAAGAACCTTAGGAGGAATCGTTGCTACAAATAGTGCAGGGCCATTGAGATTACAATATGGTAGTTGTCGCGATTTGATTTTGGGTCTGAAAGTTGTTTTACCAGACGGAACTATCATTCGTACAGGAGGTAAGACAGTTAAAAATGTAGCGGGTTATGATTTGAGCAAACTTTTTATTGGATCGATGGGAACTTTGGGAGTGATTACTGAAATTACATTTAAACTCTCGCCACGGTCGACACAAAGTCAGACGCTATGGGCTGATTTTAATCAGTTTAATACAATACCTGACTTGATTAATTTGATTTGTTCGTCAAATTTGGTCATCAGTCGATGTGAATATTTAAACAAATTTTTCGTGGATGAAAATCTGGGTGATAATTATCGTAGAAACGCGCCGCATAATTTATTGTTGAATGTACAGGGACATCCAGAGATGGTAGAAACGACGATTGAAAAACTACGGCAATTGATCTCTGAAAAAAGGGGGAAAAATATTCGTTGCATTGCAGAGACTGATGAAATAGAATTGTGGAATCGAATAACTAATTCGTATTCCGATAATGGAAAATCTCAATTTGGGCTTCACTGCCAACTGTCTGTGCCAAAATCTTATTTTGGACAGGTATTGAGTGCACTAGAAAAGTACTCTATTGAAAATAACTTTTCGATAGCTATTCACACCCATGCAGGGAATGGGATTATCAATATTTTCTGGGGAAATTTAGATGAAGAAGGTACAGAATCAGATGTCTTAAGAACTCAATTAGCATTATTTCGCCAGGTAGCACAGGATTATCACGGAAACATGGTAGTTCATCAAGCCCCGAATTATTTACGAGCGCCGGAACAAATATGGGGCAAGCCGAATAAAGATTTCCGTTTAATAAAAGCAATTAAATCAAAATATGATGCACAACAGGTGTTAGTGTCCGGACGATTTATCGGAGGGATCTAATAAAATGAGTAAGGAATGGCAGAACGCCTACGAAGAGGCCATCCGCTGTATTCGTTGTGGATATTGTCAACCCACATGTCCCACGTATACAATATCAGGAATCGAGCATTCTGTGGCACGAGGACGGAATTTTTTAACCAGAATGGTCTATGAAGGAGAAATTGAATTCACAAAGGATTTCAGGAAACCGATTTTTGAATGCCTACTTTGTGGCGCCTGTAATGAAAATTGTGCCCCTATTGTGAAAACTCAACAAATCATGATGGCTGCCAGACAAGCTTATATTAAAAAACAAGGACAGCCGCCGTTACAAAGATTCGTATTCAAGGAGTTACTCCCTAATCCCAAAAGAATGACTCGCCTAATGAAATTAGCATCTCTTGGCAAACGAAGTGGTCTATCAGGATTAGCCCAGGCGCTTCGCGTTTTTGGATGGATTGGCAAAAATATTGCAAATGCAGAAGCCTTGTTGAAATCCCTTCCAAAAAAAATTTTTCGAGAACGCTTGAATGAAGTAAATTTTCAACCTGCAAATCAGGAGATGAAAGTTGGCTATTTTGTCGGTTGTGGAATCAATTACGGATTACCAGAAGTTGGTCTGGCAACTTTAAATCTGCTCACGAAAAATAATTTTTCAGTTGAGGTGCTCGAAAATTTTTGTTGTGGCTTACCTGCTGCTGGCTATGGTGATCTTGAGGCTGCTAAAGCATTGGCTATTGAAAATATTAAAGTCATTGAGCAGTCTGGATGTGATATTGTAATTAGTGATTGTGGCAGTTGTTCTTCTTTCTTAACTGATTATAAACATTTATTATCTAAAGATGAGAATTGGGCGCAACGCGCTGAAGCTGTCACAAAAAAAATTATGGATGTTAATATGTTTTTAGTAGATTTTGCCCTGGCGACTGGATTTAAATCAAATGATTCTGTAGTTGTAACATACCATGATCCCTGTCATTTAGAACATTATATGAAAATTAAAGCCCAACCAAGGAAACTTATCGAAAGTATTGATGGTATTCATTTTATAGAATTACCCGAATCTAACTGGTGTTGTGGCGGAGCTGGAACATATAATATATCTAATTATGATTTATCGATGAAAATTTTACATCGAAAAATGAACAACCTACAAGAAACAGGAGCAAAAATCTTGCTTTCTTCCTGTCCAGGATGTCTCGTACAACTCTCGTACGGGGTTCGAAAATTTAATGTTCCAGTAACTGTGAAACATATCGTTCAGCTTTTGAGTGATTCAATATGATGGTTTTATACTTGTTAAGGGTATGAATTTCATCAATGTTGACATTCCTACACATGCAGGGATATCTTTATAAACAATCGATTAGGAGATACTTTTATTATCTGGCATGACATGAAAAAATAATCCCTAATGAGTATAAATTTTCTTTAGGATAATCAATTTAATTAACTGGCTGAAGGTTGAGCTTTGTGAGACTTTGTTTTAATTTTGACTTCCTCATTAAATTAATACTTTCTATCTATTCTTAATCTAATATTTTCAATATAATAATATCATAAAATCGATTTGATAAATTATATCATTGTTTAAAAATTATACTTGCATTTTTCAAATTAATTCTATAACTTCTGCGCGAGGTTTCTGAACTATTAACCATGGAGAATTAGTGAGGCTTGAACAATGAAAAGAGATATTATGGAAAATGTTTTGTTATTGAACTACAACCTAAACTTCAATCAGGAAGATGATTGGGAGGATAACAACTGGGATGACGAAGATGAATGGGACGATGAAGAAGAGGAGTGGGATGAAGAAGAAGATGATGATGATGAATGGGACGACGAAGAGGAATGGGAAGAAGAAGATGATGATGAGTGGGAAGAAGATGATGAAGATGATGATGAATGGGGTGATGAAGATTGGGACGTAAACAACCCTGAAAATTGGAATTAATTTAAGAATAGAGACTTTTTCCTTAATTTCTTCACCAATGAAATTTGTCGCTGATTTTAGAATCAACGGATTCAACTCTATACTTCTAAGGGGGTGAGAATAAATAAAATATATTTCTATGTTATTTAAAACTTAATAAAAACAGTAGAGTAACAATTTTAAGAATTCCAATTAATTTTTTCTCACTCCGTAATCCTCGAAAATGAATTTTTTTACAAGGGAAAAAATCATTGTATCGGACGAATCGAAGAAGCAATCTCTTTAAAATTAAGGGATTGCTTCTTATCTTCTATTCTCTATTCTTCTTTCCAATAAAATCAGATTATTTCTTTTCACCTGTTACAGGTTCTTCTAATCCAAATAAATCGACATAAGCATAGGCTATTGCGGCAAACACAATCGGCAAGGCTACAAAAAATCCCACTAAAAGTAAAATCACCCCAACAAACAATAAAATGTATAATACCAGCATGAAAACGCTCAATTCAAATATATTTTTAGTCACGACTTTGCGACTGATTTCCATTGCCTGCCAGAAATCCATTTTTTTCTCAATAATCAGGGGAAAAGCGAACATATAAAGAGCTGAAACGATTATTCCAGGAATAATGAGCAAGGCGAAACCGATACCCACAAATACAGAGATAAGTATATCAGCCAAAACAGCAGCAACGAACACATTAAAGCCTTTGGCAACATCTCCAATATAGATATCTTTACCACGAATTCTGTTGAAGATGATGTGAAAAAATCCTGCTGTGAGGGGACCTGCAAGAATTAAACCGACAATCCATGTACTAAAAGCAACCGTTAATATAACGATATAGATAAAGCTGAGCAGAAGAAACTCGCCAAAATCATTCATCACTAAATCCCAGCCATTCATAATCCATTTGCTGATGTTTATCTCACCAGTCTTTTTTAATGATGATTTATTATCAGCAGAACTGGTTTTAATCGCTTTTTCAGCCATAACTTATTCCTCCAAAATTTTAAAAGCTTATATTAATGTTTGAAGTTCTTAAACTAATTAACCTACGATACCTAAATTTTTTCTGTCCAGAAATTGGATAACTCACCAGGGGGAAAATGAAATTGCAGCAATCCGACATCTAATTGAAGTCTTAATCTTGCTTTTGATCGGAAAATGATATCTCATCAAGATCATTCCAAGTATTCTCGATATCATAAAAAAAATCTGCTCATAATACTCTTCCTTTTTGAATTATAATTTGTGTAAGTTCTATCAAGATAATGATTTTTATTAACCTTTACGAGGCTTTTAAGTTATTAGTTCCATGTGAGAATATACTTTTGTTATGAATCTTTATTTTTCTATTCGTAAAAAGATTATTAGATATTATCTTTCTATTGAAACGGAAGGAATTGGAGGAAAAGTTGGGTACTCCCTCAGTTATTGGTTGTTTACTAATTCTTTTCGCTTTCATCTTGTGAGATTTTGGGAACATCGGGACGATATTCTGGCTTGTAAAAAGTAATTCATGAATTTTATTTCGTTGTTAAAAAAGCCGCGAGAATTAATTCAACTGGAAGTTGATTTGAAATGATGAGCAGAACTCACTAATTTTTACGTAGCTCTAGCAAGCAAATATTTTAACGTTAATTTTCTGCTACAATTGATTTTAGGGCAAACTATGCTTAATTTTTTTCGCAGATAAATTTGTTGCTGAATAGTTATGTTTTCAAATATGTTAGGTTCAAGCTATTGAAATAACAAGAGATACTTAACTTCAAAAATATAAAAATGGTATGATAAAAAAAAATAAGTTTTAATTTTTTATCGTTTCCTTAGATAAATAGTCCCCTCATCCGTATAAGCTTCGATTAAAGTATTGCCATTACCAAGTGTATCACGACACCTTCGAGCATCATCTCTTTTTGATATCTTGATATCAAAATCACTTCTGATACTACCATCTTCTGCTTCAAGATCAAGTTTAACATCAGGATTGGGCGGTAGATAAAAGGTAACGTTTCCTTCATCTGCAGATATTTGGTATCTATCATTCTCTTCAAGCGAAATATCGAGTTCAACATCTCCCTCATCAGTGGAAATATTACAAGAATTGCAAGACAGATCTTTAACTGTGATGTCACCCTCATCACATTCAACTCTAAACCTTCGAACATTTATATCTTCGAACACAATATCACCTTCGTCCACTTCAATAGTAAGTCGTCCACCAGGATTTTTCAAGTTGAACCCATCAATATCACCTTCATCAACAGATAAGTTTAATTCGTTGAAATCTATATCTCTAATCTCAATATCGCCTTCATCAACATGAATTTCCACATCACCGTTAATTGATTTAACTTCCACGTCTCCTTCGTCATTAACCAAATTCAAATTGATCTCTCTTGGTACAGTTAATTCAAAATCGACGGTCGGTGATCGTCTATGTTCACTCCAGGTATCAGGATCAAAAAGGTCCCAGAAACTGTAATTTTTTCTCTCTCTTGGCTTAACCAGCCTTATCTCAAGTCGATTGTCGTATTCATTAATTCTAATATCAATTTTCTCTAAGTTTTTTTCGGCATCTTTTTCAGATCGACCCCAGGCTCGTTTTGTCATGACTAAGTGGACTTCGGGCTTATCCCAGGAATTTACCTTAATAAATCCCTCATCTCCTTCAACGGTAATGTAACCTCCTGTTGTAATTTTGAATGTTTTCACTTCGGTCTTCTTTACTTCGTTTCCAAAAGAATTCAAAGAAAAATAAAATATTACAAATCCACCTAAAATTAGTGTTCGAATGAGCTTAAACATTTTACTCCCTCCTTAATTTAAAGATTCTTATCGATAAGAGGATTAGATAAGCATCCCCCGTTTTAATAATTCACTGTGCAACTGTTCATACGTTGCTGGCATTTCCTTCTCCCAAACTGAGATTAGCACATCCTCTAAATCATAGCTAATAAACTCAAATTCGCCAGAGGGATTGAAAGGGCTAATTTTCTTGTTATAATTTTCTGGCCAGTTTTCATAACTTTTTCGGATACCATCTTTGATACTGACTTCTGGTTGATAGCCTAACTCGCTTTTGGTTTTCGAAAGATCAACGATGAAAGAGTGTTTATTGGAAAAAGGAAAAAAATATTTTGTCGGGACCAACTGCCGAAAGATATGATACGGGATATTTATGATTTTAACTCGTTCACCCAATATTTCAGCTACAAGTTTAATAAAATCGTTCAAACTTATAATTTCATCTCCTGCCAGATTATAGCATTCACCGATAGCATTTTCCTTCACTATTGCCAATAAAAACGCCTGAACAATATCGTCTATATAGCCAGGTTGAAAAAGATTTTCTCCTGAACCAGGAATAAGAATTTTTTGTCTTCCATTTCGAATCCGGTCGATATAATACCATTCACGAATTTCACCTGGACCATTAATTTCGGTTGGCCGCAAACTAACGAATGAAAATCCTGTCTTATCAAATTGATCGACAAGATATTCTTCAATAACTGATTTGTTATAGGCATAGGTATTGTGAACAATCGTATCGAATAATCGCCGATTGGGAATTGGTAACACCAGTCGTTCATCATAATCCTTAGTATGAGCTACAGCCATACTGCTCGTGAAAATATATTTTCCAATTTTGTCTCTAAATACCTCGACGACCAATTCCACATCTTCAGGAAAATAAGCACAGGTATCAATGACTACATCGAAATAGCGATTCTGAAAAAGCGAACGGAATTTTTCTTCATCGTGGCGATCGCCTATTATCCACTCAACTTCTTCATAAAATGGAAATTGATTTCGTCTTGTACCTCTGTTGAAAAGTGTTACTTTTTGATTACCCTGCAATAAGGCTTCCGTTAAATGAAGGCCTAAAAATCTTGTTCCACCAATAATTAGTACATCCATCGTTTTTAAAGGTTACCTTTTAGTTGTAAATTTTTTGGAATTAATATTAAATTTAATTAAATAAATTTTTCGATGGATGTCAAGAAAATTTTTAATATTGTGTTTTTGAATTAATATTTTGTTTGTGAATAAGTTTGAATACGAGGTAAAATATAATATTGTTGCCTGAAAATTTATTTTGGTTGAACTAAAAATTTCCCACTGGTTTTATTTCTCGCTACAAATAAATCGATTTAAATAAATAGAATCAGTGGGTAAATTCGTTTCCAATAAGTTCTAATGTACTCGTTATGGATTAATTTTTCAGTATGTCATCTGTCATTGCGAGGAACGAAGTGACGAAGCAATCTCATAATTTTTTGATAGTTACGAGATTGCTTAGCTTCTTTCGCAATGACAACATTCTATGAAATTCTTACCCGTAATAAGTATATGTTTAAAATGGTCGATTAATTCTAAAGGTTACAACCAGAGGCTCCCCTTTCTCATCTAGCCGTTTAGCAAAATTTAGCCTAATGTTACCATCTCTGTTAGTAATCGCAAAACCAAGAGCAGTATATAAATCCTCCCAATCGAGATCATCGAATCCATCATTGGCCTTTAAAGTATCTGCAACAGACCACACATAACCAGCATCAGTAAACAAGATTAGACTGAAATCACTCATTCCCAAAACGCTGTTTAATGGATTTCTACGTCCGTGTATACGGTATTCAATGTTTCCCAACAACATCCTATTATGATTCTCAAATTCTTTGAATTTATAACCACGAATCGTCGACAATCCACCCAGATCAAATTTGAGATGAGGCGGTAATAACCCTCGAGAAGAACCGGCTCTTAATCGAAAATCAAGATTCTCACCATAAGTAATGGGTTGGTAGCGACGGATATCAACTATGAACCGATCAAAATCGACGCCGTTTTTATTAAAATCCTCTCCTGCAAATTCTCCAATTAGATTGATAAACCATCCCTGGTCCGGATATTTATAACTGTTTCGCGTATCCAGAGTAAGTTTGGCAATTAGACTCTTAAATTCAATTTCTTCAATATAAGGATTCTCACGAAATTTCTTGTCACCTCCAAATATTGACCAGTTGGTCTTCCTTTTAAGATTATAATGATGATCTTTGCTGAATTCACCAGCCAACGTTACATATTCAGAGATATCGTGGGATAGATATGCTGAATAACCTTCTTGTCGAAAAAAATCCTGGAAATCTTCTCTCAAAAACAGTGCGGCTAAGGAATTTTCGAATGTCGGAATAATCCATTCATCTTCAGTTGCAACAACATCATGTGCTTCAGCACCAATGATAGGACCGAAACTGCCGAATATGCTATGCTCTAAGCCGATCTGGTAACAGCCATGTTTTCTGGAAAAACCATAGCCGGCGTGACCATATAAATCAAACCATGCGCTACCTTTTTCTCTCCAGCTATCACGACCAAGCCGTAATCCTAAAAAAAGCCCTTCGACCCGATTATATCGAAACATAAAAGTTTCATCATCAATCTCATATTTCCAATTTCTTTTTCTTGATTTATATTTTCTGCGTTCCCATTCATCACCCTTTTTAGGTCCTACTGAAATCCCAGAGAAACCTACTGATACATGCTGATCACCATCATCGACCTTTACGCCAGTTATTGTCGTTTGAACAATATCTCCATCTACAATGGCACCTTTTTCCCGATAGATTTTGCCACCGACACTCACGACATCACCATCCACATAAGCGGTACTATCCAATTCCACACTTCCAAACACAGCGACTACATCACCATCAACTTCTCCTTTAACATAAATTGTACCTCGAAGTGTAACGACATCGCCCCGAATGAATTCATCAGCATCAATTGTCACATTGCCCATGAATCTAAAAATATCTTCACTTTTTTTTCGACCTCGCTTTAAATATTTTCGTTCGATTTTTTCCTGAATGACTTGATCTTGTTCATCTATTCGTTCTAATTTTGCCAACTTTTCTTTTGACTCTAACTCAAGAGTTCTTCCCGTAATCAAAGCATCATCGTCAATGGTAATTCGTCCTTTGTATGAAATCACATTTCCATCGATGGCAGCACTTTCATTAACAATAACTTCTCCAAAGAAGTTTATCACACAACCATCAACTTTGCCATTGATTTCAATTTCACTGTTGAACACCAAAATATCACCATAATTCGTTTCATCTTCTTCAATTATTACATCACCTTTGAATGTATTTAATCGAAAATCGTAGCCAGGTAATTGACGCCCCTCGGAAACTGTGATTTGGTCATCTGTAACAAGCACAATATCACCACCCACACCAGTTTGCTCATCACGAACCACTTCACCTTGATAAAGGACGACATGTCCAAATATTTTTACTTTCGATTCTAAATAAACATCTGCATCTAAAGCAATTATATTTCCATGAATCTCTCCCGCAATTGTAATTGAACCATCTTTTATAACGATATCTCCATCAATCACTTCATCAGCGTCAATTGTAATATCGCTATTTTCATATTTGATCATCTTCCTTTTAATCGGAGAGATTTCCTCACTAAAAGTTGCATTAGCTGTGCTCGTACAAATCAAAAATCCAAAAATAATTAAAAAAGCGAAAAGGATGATGAGCAGAAATAGTATCTGTTTGACCTGCATAGATTGCATCATTTATCCTCCTTGGAGTCTAATTTAGTTTGAATTTTGCTTAAAACCTTTAATTTTACAAAACTACTATTACTTAGGCAATATCCATACCATAATTTATTTGTTTTGATTGTATCTATTAATCATCAGATTTATAATTAGTTATGAAAATTATCAATACTATATAGCTTGTAATAATGTGGTAATTTGACACTAATTAAATTTTAATAAATGTGTCAATAATACACAGATCACACATTTTTAAAATAGAAAAGTTAGAGGAAAGGTTTTGTAAATTTGTCAGCATTGGAAAATTACTAAGCTATTAAGAAACCATAGAATAAACTAATTACAAGCAATAACAAAGAGATAAAACAACAGATATAGAACAGATGAAGGTCAAGCGTTTGGTGGAAATAAATAGTAGTAATTAGTGATGAAATTAGAAACGGGACAATTACAATTAAACCAGAGACAATACTTTTTCTGACTTTAGACTTTACGAGCCCTCGTCCCAGCCAACCGAAAGGAAAAAGCATGATTAGATTTGGTATAATATCGGTGATTGAAGATCCACTAATGATTGCTGCCAGATATCTTTTTCTGAACTGAAAGAATTGATGGAGATAGTGCAATGAAAAATGAAAAGGGTTAAATGTTAGAAAATATACAAAAATCAGATAAATCACTAACCTCATTGACTGCGGGGTTCGTAGAAATTAACGGTCGAAGATAAGGGATTTCCGGATAAGCCTGTTTTAGACTAATTTTCATCTATTTGCCGAAATTAATTTGGAATTGGAAGTTGCTGATTTTTGAAAGGTTTAAATTAAGCACTGAAAAAAGAGGCGAAAAATTATCAAACAAGCTATCTCTTTAAAGTTCTTAGTTTTTTGATCGCGGTTTTACTGGATTCTATACACTCATTCGCGACGTAAAAATACCCTTTGTTATAATTTTCATGAGCGCGATTGAGCATTTTTTGGGCATGGTCAAAATAAATTTGAATTTCTGGGCTGGCAAAATTTGTTCCTGCCGATTGGATAAATGATAGGTCCTTCTCAACAGTTTGAATTTTATTCATCACTAGCCCGGAAGAAATTTCATCACTGTTTTGCTTTCGAATTAACCGATCTGCGGCAAAAGCGAATCGATTGGCTATAAGAATGCTCTCTCTGGCTAATCGGTATTTCTGAGTCTCGAATAATTCCTCTGCTTTATTTTTAGCGATGACTGCATACGTTAAAAGCAACTTTGCTTCTTCATTATTTCCTTCTGTTAATATTCTATCATTTATATCATTCAAATCAACATCCAGTTGCTTTAGTTCTTGATCGATCAGTGGATACATCTCATCTCTTCCGCCTCTCAATCTTTTATGAATCCGCTCGATCAAATCTCGGGCATATTGTGTATTTAATAAAGCTAATTTATAATCTTTATCTTCTAACGCCTGATGAGCATCTTCCTGTAATTGTTCTAGATGCGACATAAAAAATTGGATTCGTTCATCATCTTCATACGGTTTGACTTTCTGTTGAAGATTTTCCATTAATTCATCTAGCGCAGCAACTTCCTCATAAGCTCTGGCAACTGAATGATCTGTTTTACCTTCTGCGATATCGATTGTTCTGAGAAGCAGTCGAGTCGCTTGATGATAGAAATCAATCGCCAAACGGAAATTTCCATCAGATTTCGCTTTTTGAGCCTTCTGAGACAATTTAATTGCGTCACTGTGGTTTTTTTGAACAGTTTGATCCGGACTGGCAGAAATGATAGGCTTTGCTTGAGACATTAACTGATCAAATCTGTTGGATTCATCAGTTACTTTGTCTTGAATTGATTTATCTCGATTTTTAATAATATCAAGCGCCTTTTGTATCTGAAATTCAGCCCTGCGAAAATGCTTCAATGATTTTTGAAATTGCCCTTCCTTAAATGACTGTTCTGCCAGACGTTTATTTTCTAAGCCTTTTTCAAGGACATCCTTTGCCTCCTGAATATTATTCGTCTCCAAAGCATCTTTAACTTCTTGAATCTGATTTTCTAATTTCTGGCGACGCTTTTTTATCGGTTCCCGAAGTAGTATTATTAATGCTTTGTTAATAGAGTCATCAGCATTATTAATCAATCGCAACGCTAAAAGCCGATGTTTTGCTTCAATTTGACGTCTGGCGCGCCTGAGATTGATTTCAGCCGAATTTAGCATAACAACTGTTGTTTGATCATTAAATGAAACCTGAATGTCTCTTGCAAATTCTAATTTTCCAAACACAAAATTCCATTTTTGAATAATCGGAGGTTTTGTTTGGGAATTAACAAGAGAATTCAAAAAAGTAATCGATAAAGATATGATTAATAATATGTATAGTTTGATTTTCATTTTTATAAACCTTACCTCATCAAACCATAACTAATAATTCAGTTATATACTCGTTATGGATTAATATTTCAGTCTGTTATCTGTCATTGCGAGGAACGAAGTGACGAAGCAATCTCTTAATTTCCTGATAGTTAAGGGATTGTACCCTTCGAGTATTAAAACTTCGCTTCGCTCGCAATGACAGCATTATATGAAATTCTTACCCGTAATCAGTATATTTATAATTATCCAGTAAAGATCATCAATAACTGTTCCAGATTATATTCAAAGCAGGTTAAACAATAATTACTTATTAAATTTTAATAATATATAAATTAAAAAATAGACATAAATTTGGTCAAATTTATTACACTGGCTATCAATTATGTACTTTGAGGTACATAATCCTGTACATTTTCGATCAAATTTAATTTAAAGATCTTCTCGAAGCATGTCAAAGCTACTAATTAGTCTGAACGAAAAGACCGATAATTGTAACGCAAGCATCTTGCTTGCGATTAAAATATTTAAGTTAGCTCATGTATTGATAACAAACCAGAGGCTTGTGTTACGTTTTCGTTCAAGCACTAATTAGTCAAAAATTACAAGGATTAAAATTTTTTTCATTGCCACACAGAAATCATCCCATTTCCAGGCGCCGTTATTTCACCTATAAATCTGGCTGCTATGACCCCTCTACGATGTAATTTTTTGATTAAATCTTCCATTTGACTTTGAGGTAGCACGATAATTAAACCGCCAGAAGTCTGCGCATCACATAAAATGAGTTTATCAATTTCAGAAATTTGATCATCCCAGTGAACATAAGATTTCACATAATCTAAATTCGCTTTCGTTCCGCCAGGCACTATGCCAGCAATCACTAACTCTCGTGCTTCTTTGATTATCGGCACGTGAGAGGCATAAATTTTCGCATTGACTTTGCTTGCTTCGGTTATTTCTTTTAAATGCCCCAATAATCCAAATCCAGTGACATCGGTACAGGCATGAACTTCAAATTCGTGCATCACTTCTGTCGCTTCTCGGCTGAGATGACTCATAATCTCAATTGCTTCGTTTTCGATGGATTCGTCGACCAAACCTCTCTTTATTCCCGTTGTGATAATTCCTAACCCAATCGGTTTCGTCAAAATGATCTTATCTCCAACTTGCGCTTTGGCATTGGTTAATACCTTCTTGGGATCAATTAATCCAGTTACAGCCAGACCAAATTTAGGTTCAGAATCCTCAACCGTGTGTCCACCAATAATATCGATACCAGCCTCTCGGGCTTTGTCAGCAGCGCCCTCTAAAATTCGCCTTAAAACCTCTAATGGAAGTCTCTTTTCAGGGAAACTGACAATATTTAAGGCAAAAAGCGGGCGACCTCCCATGGCGTAAATATCACTTAAAGAATTAGCAGCCGAAATGGCACCAAAATGATAGGGATCATCGACAATTGGGGTGAAGAAATCGACTGTTTGAACAATAGCCAGTTCATCATTTAAGCGATAAACCGCTGCATCATCGGAAGTATTTATTCCAACGAGGACATCTGGGTTAGATATTGCCGGGAACGAAGCCAAAATTTGCTCCAAATTTTGTGGTCTTAATTTACAGGCACAACCAAGACCGTGCGTAAAATGCGTCAGGCTAATCTCTTTATCGGTTGTAACGATTGATTCCGTTTCCTTGCTTTGCGGACCAAGGCGACGGGCGGCTGCAACAATATACTCAACCGCCCTATCGATCTGATCTTCATCATTTAATTTTCCAGTTGAAAATCGAATTGTGCCCAGGGCGTTTTCAAGTGGGACTTTCATGGCGACCAATACAGCAGATGGTTCTGCCACGTCGGTATGGCAGGCAGCTCCCGGAGAGGCAGCAACCTCTATCAATTCGTCCAGCAGCGTATTGGCATCAATCCCTGGGAACGATATACTGAGCGTATTGGGCAATCGCTGTTCTGGATGACCGTTTAATGAAATATCAGGGAGTTGGCTTTTCAGTCCATCCCATAGACGATCCCGAAGGGAACGTGTATATTCCTGATTTTTCTCCAAATGCTTTGCTGCAATCTCACATGCTTTTCCCAAACCAACGATTTCAAGAACATTTTCCGTACCAGCACGCCGGCTTGATTCGTGATCTGCCCCCAGAATAAACGGCTGCAACTTAATTCCTCGTTTGATGTATAAAGCCCCGATCCCCTTTGGAGCATACAATTTATGTCCGGCTACTGACAATAAATCCACACCTAATTCATCTACTCTCGTAAGAATTTTGCCTACAGATTGGGCAGCATCAGTATGAAATAAAATTCCATGAGCCTTTGCGATCTTAGCGATTTCAGCGATTGGTTGAATCGTTCCCACTTCATTATTGGCGTGCATAATCGTGATCAAAATCGTATCGAGACGAATCGCCTTTTCAACGTCTTCTGGATTAACCAGTCCATATTTATCGACTGGCAAGTAGGTGACTCGAAGACCTCTGGTCTCAAGATATTTACAGACATTTATCACCGCCGGGTGTTCCACCTGGGATGTGATAATATGATTTCCTTTATGTTGAAACGTCTCTGCAATCCCTCTCATCGCAAAATTGTTAGATTCTGTCCCGCCACTGGTAAAAATGATTTCATCTGCCTGGCAGCCGAGCAATAAAGCCGCCTCTCTTCGCGCATTTTCTACGGCTTTCTTTGTTTGCGTTCCATACCAGTGTGAACTCGATGGATTCCCGAAATGTTTATTTAAATATGGCAACATCGCTTCGACTACTTCGGGGTCAATCGGCGTTGTGGCATTGTGATCTAAATAAATCGGTTGCATAAATACTCCTCTATTAAATTCCAAATGACATATCACAATCTACAAACATATTTGTTTTGTTCATTGGAATTTAAATTCAAGTTCCTTTAATTTCGGATTAACCAAATACTGCAATTTAGGAGGTGAGATTAAATAACTAGGACATTTTGGATTTTTTCTATATTGTAAAATAACAAGTTAGAAAATTTAAATTGGTAATTTATTTTATCTCACTCCCTCAGCAAAGTTGAAACAGAGTCATATTTATCAAATAAGAAATATATCCAAAAATATAGTAAATGTCAAGTGAAGTTTCAGTTGTGATGTACTAACTCAATTATTGGTTGGTTACCGATGCCATCGCTTAACTTTCACAAGATTTTTATAAGACTTAATTTCTTATAAAACAAAT
>JABAOC010010177.1_pt2 | contig 22449 bp, 21 predicted proteins | sample 7062161 | NCBI WGS metagenome assembly JABAOC01 (sample SAMN14538625, study PRJNA623070) | marine sediment metagenome | biome: marine biome [ENVO:00000428]; feature: marine pelagic biome [ENVO:01000023]; material: deep marine sediment [ENVO:00002113] | place: India: Gulf of Khambhat ... | reverse complement strand
AGCAGGGTGGTCTATTTCGTGCACCCGCCCATCGGAAACATATGCCAGGTGTAGCTGTCCACCCAGGCAACCTGAGAATAACTCGGATAGCTGTTCCCTATAATAAAACGATGTAAAAGTGGTGCTCTCGCCGGGTATACCACAACCAGTCTAAAGAACGAGTGAGTGGAAAGATCTAAAAGGTAATCCTCTGCAAATATAATCACATGAAAAAGCCTGCTTTTTCATTTTTTGCACTTCCTTTTAGACACCACATATCACAATCGCAGAAAGAGATGAGGAGATGAAAATATGCCGAAAAGTAGTAAAAAACAAATAAATGAAGATGAAAAGAAGCCCCTTAAGGCACTTCAGGAAAATTCTGGAGATAAGATTGAAAATATAGCGAAAAAATGTGGTTTCTCCAGACAGAAATTATGGAGAATCAAAAAAAGGCTGGAAGAAAACAATACGATATGGGGATACCATGCGGTAGTGGATCAGAGCAAACTGGATTTGAAAAGGTATCTCATACCCCTTAAACGGTTGCCGAAACCTAGGGACGAAAAAACTCTTGATGCAATGGTTAAGGGCAATCTGCAAGGCGTGGCGGAAATAGGAGTAGTTATTGATTCCAGTTTCTTTGTCTATAGCATGTATGACTGGGTTTTGAATGTTACGGCAAACAACATCAGGCAGATAAAGCAGTTCTGCGGGATACTAGAGAAAACACATTCTGGGCACCTCTCCGATATACAGGTGTTGGAAGTATTATTCCCCATTGAAGAAAACGGTATCTACAACCAAAATCTGGAGGGGCTTAATGATTTTTTCCTCATGGAAGATGAGGTGAGTAAATGGCGAAAACAATTATGGTAGTGGATGATAATCCTGACCTGACCCATACTGTTAAACAGGGGTTAGAAGCGTTAGATTCGGAGTATATTGTTGTCTGTGTTGATAGCGGCGAAAACTGTCTTCGATGGTTGAAAGAGAACCATCTTCCGGATCTTATCTTGCTGGATGTTTTGATGCCTGGGATGAGTGGCTGGGAAACTTATGGACGGGTTAAAGAAAACTTGTTGTGGAGGAAGATCCCTATCGTGTTTCTTACAGGGAGAACCGATGAAATAGCTGAGAAAGCAGGTCGGTTTTTAGGTGACGACTATATCGAGAAGCCTTTTGACATGGAAGATCTGAAAGAAAGGATTGACAAGGTTCTGAATGAGAAGCAGAAAAGTTACTCGAAAAAATCAAGGAATATTGAGTCAGTTAACCGGAATAAAAAATAATCTTTTATCAATAATTTCGTTAACTAAAAAATTTAAAAAAAAAATTTTTTTTCAATATTACTAAAATCCTATATATAAAATCTATATTTCGGTTAATGGTATAAACCGAAATAGAAATATAAAAGATGATGCTCTTTTATGATTTTGTTTATTTTCAATAAGATATACAAAATAACAAATTAAAATTTAAAAATTATTTTAAAAAACCTGTAATTTTTGCATAACCAAGTTTTGTATCCTTTGAAAGCTTCCTAAATAGATCTCTTATCTGACAATAAGCCTCCAAAATAACTAATTCCCATGCTTTTGAGTATTCAGTCCATTTAAGATAATTACAGCAGTTTATATTTGATTCATTTAAATACTAATCGACTCTGCTGTAAGGGCGTTTCATTTCTTTGACTAGGCAAAAAACCTGCTATTTTTAAATACAAGAAGAAGTATCTTTTAATCTCCTATTAAAAGTAAAGACAATAGTCCCTTCGATAATGCTTGAAGGAAGGCCATTCACAACTGATCCGATTGTATTATTGAGATATTGTTTTATACTTTTAACATCGCCCCCCATAACTGCGTTTACATCAATAAATGCCGTACCCCCGAAGTTGCAATTATAGTTAGAAATTTCTCCCATACTTGATTTTTCATCATTTCTTCCAAATGTCGCTGGCATTGTAGAAAGTGGCACCTTTTCTATCATCGCCTCTGTGGATAGCTTATGAAGAAGTGTTATGCCCTCAGTGGTAATCTTATATTTGTTACCCAACCTCTTGTCAATTGCCTCTTCAGCAAGTAAATACTTTATTTGTTTAGCTATCGTTGTTGGTGAAAGAGCTGTTTGTCTTTCTATTTCTTTAAATGATAATCCATCTATGCTATTACCTAATGCATTTAGTATGTTTGTGATGCTTTTTTCAGCTAATCTCTTGTTTAAATTATATTTTGCTTCAGTCTGCATAATACAATCAAAAATGGAGCAACTGCTACACACCTATAAAGCTTATTGCATGACGATAAATTTGCAACATATGAAAGAGCTACCTGTGATGCTAACCGAAGGGCAGTACACGCTACTGAATCATGAGGCGAAAAAATTAGGGGCAAGTATGATTAGTATCTTAAGATTTGCACTTGACAGATACTTTAAATCAGTTGCAACACATCATTTTGTAAATATTAACATTTTTGGAGGTTGTAATTAGTTGATTTTTAAGCGAGATAACAATATTAACAATCATTACGATTCAGATCCTACAGCATATAATGATGCTGTAGGAGACAAAAGTGAAAAATGGAAAGAAATTTTAGAGAGAATAGGCCAGAACTATGTCGAAAATCCAAGACCCCATTTGGATGGGGAGGACATGGTGAAACTGGCTTATGAGCTAGCAAAATATAAAGAACTTGCAATACCCTCAACACTTAATCCTGTAACAGCGTCTTTTTCGGATATAGCCGATTACCTTCGCTTTGAATTACGATATTCAGAATCTACGATAGTACATACTATCAATTATCTCAAAACAATGGAAATGCATCCACAGGTACCGATAGATTTAAGGCATCCTGACTCAGAGAATATTCGATTACACTTCAAGTATCGTGAAATCATCGAAAAAGCTACACCAAATTCTATAATAAACAATCTAAAGGCGATAAAACGATATTTGAATGTCTGTGGCATTAATCCTGATAGTATTAGATATAAACCACCTATAATACCAGAAAACAATGACAAACAGGTACCCAAACCCGAATTTGTACACAAGCTAATTACTCATACATATTCAAAGGACTCGTATACAAACAGTCTCATACAATATCTACTCTGTCATAATTTCATTATTGGATGGAGAGTACCAAGTGAACCATCAATAATGAAAGTATCTGATATTGATTTTGAAAACGGCTGTATGATAATAACAGAGCCAAAGAAACATCTTCGCAGAAGAACTATCATCCCAGAAGAATATATATTCACAGGAAAGCGGTATAAGAGCTTCAAAAACTGGATTGACTATTGGAGACCAAAAGTCGCAAAGAAATATTCAGGTGACTATCTCTATTTACAACCGGATGGAAGGCCGTTTACAGGCGATACTTTAAGGATGCGTTTATCTCGATATGTGAAACCTGTATGGGGTAATTTCTACCCTTACATCTCTAGACATTGGTGTGCTGTTGCAAGATTATTAGAATGGGATCTCAAAGTAATTCGAGTACGAGATTTTCTTGGACATGTTAAAATTCAGACTACTATGGACTATTTGAGAACAGCTAATATGTATTATGACAAAAACGAAAAAAATTGGTTGAAGCGGTCCCTTAGAAAATACAAGCGATTTGAGGAAAGGTCGTTTCAATGAAAAACGGAAAAAGTGTTATGGGAAAAACCAAACTTTGGCCTAAAAACCTTGAGTTCACATGGAAACTCTCCGAGAGACATGTACGGACCCACGGGGATTCGAACCCCGGTAACTGGCTCCGAAGGCCAGTAGGATATCCACTACCTCATGGGCCCATTTTGAAACAAAAGAATATAAAATATACTATAAAACTTAGCTTTGANNTATAACTACGTTTAGCAAAAGAAAAAGAAGAGAGTAGGAATATTATAGAGTAAATTAATTACCTTACAAAGTCAATATTAACCTTAGAACTAGTTAATACCTTTTTTGTTGCTACTGGTTGATTTTCACGTAGGTTTTGAGCTCCTAGTAAATTTGGTGATTGGACTCCTGTCATGATTGCCATAACCCTACATTTTCCTTCAAATTCAGGTTGAACTCGTGCACCAAGAATGACATTAGCATAACAATCCATATCTTGTGTTAATGATTTCGCAACATCCTGTACATACTTTAAACTCATTTCTGGTCCGCCTGTTATATGAACAAGCGCTCCAGCTGCACCACTATAGTCAACGTTAAGAAGTGGATGATTGAGTGCCTCTTGTACAATAGTTTCAACTCCTGCATCTTCATCTGCTTCTCCCCAAAGCATGACTGATAGTCCTCCGGAGTCTACGATAGTTTTCATATCTGCAAAGTCTAGGTTTATTAATGACGGTAAAGTAATCGTTTCTGAAATTCCTTTTACGGTTTCTGCAATAAGTTGATCCATGACTGAGAATGCTTGATTTATTGGTAGGTTTGGAACAAATTCTAATAAACGATTATTATCAAGAACTACGGTGCTATCAGCTTTTAATCGTAACTTATCAAGTCCTTCATCTGCTTTGATAAGCCGTGCTCGTTCTACATTAAATGGAGTTGACACCATACACGTTACGATTGCTCCATTCTTTTTTGAGAGCTCAGCAACGACCGGTGCAGATCCAGTTCCTGTTCCACCACCCATACCTGCAGTTACAAAGACAAGATTTGCACCTTTAATTAATTCCTCAATTTCCCGGCTAGATTCACGAGCTGCACGTTCTGCAACTTCAGGAAAGCCTCCTGCCCCTAAACCATGAGTGAGAGCTGATCCTATCAATAGTTTATGATCTGCTTCAACCAAATCCAAGGCCTGTTTGTCGGTATTGATTGCGATGGTATCTGCTCCTTTTACACCAAGTTTTTGCAACCTAGTAATGGTATTTCCACCAGCACCTCCACATCCAATAATAACTATTCTTGGAATACCAAACATTTCCTCATCCATGGCAATATTACTTTCCTCAGCAGCTTTATTTTGTATTGCGGCCTCTATAAAAGATTGATTATTTTTGTTGTCGGTCATCCCATTCCTCCTATTTTCTGGTAGTTGGAAGGACGCCTTTTTCTGGCGTCCTTCAAGGGGTTGCATCCCATCCCCTATCCTCAAAGCTTATTTTTTTACATAAGGCTCGATGGCCTCTATTGCAGCTCCCAACTCCTGCACTTTTTTGAGTTTGTCTGCCTTTTCTATAATGCGGTTTGCGTGGTTATTTATATATTCATTAACCGCATGCCGTATCACTTCTGAGCGAGTCATAAAATCTCCCGCTTTAATGAAAAGATCTATCTGACGAAGATAGATTTGTGGCAGACGGATTGTGATACGGTCAGTTTCCATCTTTCTCCTCACTTATTTTCCTCATCTATCAAACATGCGATATTTCTCCGTCATTCGTACATATAACAAACGACAAACGTCATCAAATGTCTGACAAACGTAAAAAAAGAATATGACGTTTGGTTTAAATAATTTTCCATTTTTTCGGCTTTGCCTAATAAACCGTGCTAACTGTTGTTTTGCACATTAAACACCCTTTTTGCACAATAAACCGTGACAATGATTATTATGTAATAACAATTAATTTTATTGGTTGTTATAATATCGATAACTACCTTAGAATTGGCAACATCCATAGAAACTGTTCAAAAAATTGTAACTTATAAAAGAAAATCAAGAGGAGATTATATTACATCTCCTTTAGGATTGAAAATAATTGTTCCAAAATAGAAGACATAACCATGAAAAACCAAAGTTATCGATTCATCTACCTCAGGTATATGTATATCCCAGATAAAATCAAAAGGTCCAAACTGATAATCATAATACTTCCAGTCATATTGATCAAGATATTTTGTAATACATATATTACCAGATTTAAGTTTAAAGGGTAAGTTGTCGTCAAATTCATCCAATAATACTCTACCTTCTCTTGTTGCAACAAGTGTTACATGTCTTTCGAGTGTAATAGAATCATTATAAAAATTTGTAATTCTTGTTTCAAGCAAGTCAACAGGATCTCCGAGCAGAACGAAAAACATTTCCATAAGGTAGGAGCCACGGCATTTTATTAAAAGTTCATTGAATATTCCGCCAGAATAAAATCCTAATTTACTTTTATCATCTAAAATAGTATTGCTTGTTGAACATAGATTTTCTCCAGAAATCGAAGGTAACCAAGAAAAAATTAATAACAAAATTGCCATATTGACAATTATAATTTTCTTCCTCATTCTCCTCATCTATTTTCCTCCAAAATGCTCACATTATACAAGTTATCCTCCCTAATATACTTTTAGATAGTTTTATATATCACTTATTTGCTACCTCATTATCAATCAATATATTAGTATTTATATTTTTCTATTTATTTACACCATCAAATAAAAAATAAGAAAGTGAGGAAAACAAATCCCCAATTTGATATTAATTATATGTTGTTCCATAGCTATACCTTAACATGTGAAATCGACTCTCATATCCCCTCTATCAGCCGCAAACGAGCAAATGCATTCGTTACTTGCATCTAATACATCAGAAATATCCACAGAAACCGTTGTAACACCTGATTGAGTTGACGAACTAACGGAAAAAGAAGATGTTGTTAAGTTATAATATGCAACAGAACTTTCCCAATAGGAATCATCAGCGCTAGTAGGCCAAGTCTGATTCACACTTGCATTTATATGGATTCGATAATTTCCATAGTCTTTTAATTTCCATATGACTGGGATAATTGTTCCAGCCCATATCTTCCCGTCAATATTTATGTAATCATCGTTTCCTCTCGTATCATTATGAGCTTTGATATCCTTATAAATATTCCCTTGTCCATTTGGGGCATCGTCATAATTCCAAGTTGACCATATCCTACGTAGAACTTCTGATGGTGTTGGCTCGGTAGCCTTTAATTTTATAAAAAACCAAACAAAACCAGGGATATCCCAAGCATTATCTATTGTGAAATTAAAATTAACAACACCATGAACATTATTATCAGTATGAAGGGACCAATCCCTTATAATCTGTTCAGTTTCAAAATCTTTCCTGATTAAATACCACCAGTCATTGGAAGGTAATCGTGCTGTGAAATTTGCCATATACCACATATGGTCATACTGTTGCTGCTGAGATGTAGAACCTGTACCAACAGAAAAACCCGTTTGTGTATTCAACATATCATCTTCGTCGACAAACCTTGAGCTCTCATCCCACCCATCAATCCAAGCCATATGGTTTGGATATTCATTGTTTGCTTCTGATCTATATGATGGAAATAACGGTTGATCTCCAGGGTCAGAAAAATCTACTCCAACAACGCATCTGTCATTTGCTATACACGAAAAGTTAACCGCTTCATTGGTATCGTTGATCCTGGCAAATGCACCAATATAACATACCAAAGTCTGTGAACCTGCTTGCTGTTGTTGTTGAGAAAATTCAAGAGCAACCGAAAGAGTACCACTTTCATCGTAACTAAGACCAGCAGTATATGATTTTGAGAACGAATCGTTTCCGATTTCTTTACAGTCATCATCAGCATTAAAAACGGCCATACAGAACACTACATAATATTCAGGATGATCTCCTGCAGCTATGTCAACATCCCAGCTCGCATTTATATTACCATTACCATCGGTCCAATAAACCCAGTCATCGGTTGCCTCAGCATGAGATATTCCGATATAATCCATTGTTGTCAGTTCTTGCGAAACGTCCAGTTCACTAATCCATAAATCTCCAACATCTGCATCACCTTCATGAGCAGTTGGATCAGTTGAACTCACGGTGGTTAAAAACACTATCTGGGTACTTACCAGCATCAGTAGCACAATGACTATGCTACCTAAAACAAATTTCTTTTTCATTTTGTCATAACCTCCTCCAATATATTCTCCAATACCAATATATTGTAATTTTTTTTTATCTATTAAAAAAATTTAAATATAATTGGAAAATAGAAGTAAAATAGAGGTAAAATAGTGTAAAATGTAATAAATTTCGTCAACCGGCTGCTATTATGTTGTCATCTAACTGGTAACTTCATTAACGGTTATCGCGAAGTCTTCGATAGCAAAATCATAGTATAATCTGCTAGTTACCACTATTTTTCCACCTATATTACACGTATATTTCCACTATCTTTAAAATAAATCATTAATTTAATAACACACCAATAAAAATTTTTGGTGGGAGGTGAAACAATATGAATGGAAAAGAGAAAACCATATTATGCATACTGATGGCAACGGTTTTTCTAATACCACTTATAGGAAATACTGCGGTAGCTGATACGACAATATATCATTTCAGTGAATATAACCCGTTTATAGCATGGCCCACAAATCCAGAATACATGGTAGACGGGAATGAGAGTACATTTGCTTCGACGAAAAATGATGACGGCGTTCAACAGATATACGGACCTTTGACTGCAGGAGCTGTCCCAGATACAATTACCAAGGTAGAAATCAGAGCAAAGGGGAATTTCAGTGGTGATTGCTATGCGAATATTATATTACAACCGATTTTCCGTTCAGGAGATGGAGATGATCATGTCTGGAATCTTACCACTAGTGTAAATTGGTCGCCATGGTATGATATAACGAGTGATACAAATGCACCGGATCCATGGACTGTTGATGATATTGCCACTCTTAAGGTCAATGTAACAGCAGTGATACCTATATGTCCTCGAAGAGTAATTACAGTGTATTGCAGTATGGTGCAATTGCTTATATCCCATTTAAAAAAGGAACAGGTCAGAATGCTCGTGGGTGTATGGTTTGGAGTAAGATGAAAAAGTACTTTGATGAACATCACAATGAGTTCATGGAGCATTACCACAAGCGAAGTAATGCTGAAACTGTATTTTCGATGATCAAACGCAAGTTTGGTTCATATTTGTATAGTAGATCGGAGATTGGACAAGTAAATGAATTGTTTTGCAGGATTTTGGCTCATAATATTTGTGTGCTTATTCAGGAGTTTTTTGAGTTGGGTATAAAACTGGATTACAATTATTGTGCAAAATTACCTATTTGGTGGTACAGCTAGTATTTAATGGGCAAAGTCCATTTTTTCTATTGCACTACTCGTCCAAAAGCAACGGTGCCAGATATTTTTTCAATTTTCACTTTAACAATAGATCCCTTTACAGCTCCAGGAATATACACAATATATTTATCAAAAAAAGCGACGCCATCTCCACGTTTACCAATATCCTTTATAGTAAGTTCATACGTAATTCCTTCTTTTAAAACTTCATGTGGAGTTGGAGTTGTCTTCTTTTTTATGGATCCAATCGACCGAAAAGCACCGCAAGCATCGCATCGAATAAGTATCGTTCTCCCTTTTTTTACAAGATGAGTATCTGGTCGATTACATTCAGAACATATAACATACGTGAAAACATATTCAACAAGTTTATCCTGTATCGTTCTTGCAGGAATCTTACCTTGAAAAATGATTCTGCCACCGGTTTTTTCCCCTGCAGTACCAACACTTCCTAAAAAGAATTTTAGAAGATGATTCGAATCACGATTTAGTATATCAACAATCTTATCAAAATTCCTAAGAACAGTTGTATTTCCTTCATAAAATATATCTGCTTTTGGCATCTTAAAACGTTCTTCCTCAATGCTTTTAGATGACGTAATACTTTGAACTCTTTTCAATAGCTTATTATAATCCAAATCAGACATATTTCAGGATGGCAAATGAAAAAGGTTAATAAAAAACTTCCGTAAAAAGAGATAAAAAATTATAAAAATGTAAAAACTTAATTTTTAAATATTCGAGGTTTCTTTTTTATACCCATTACCATAAAACCTTCTTTCATAGCTTTCTCTGCAATGTCTATTCTTCTTGTATATATTTTTTTGTTCCCCTTGGTCCAATGCCATATGAACTCGTACATGACTCTCCCCCAAATAAATTTGGTACTGGATGCAAATTAGGAACTTGTTTAAATATTTTTTCAAAAAAATAAGTTTTTAATCAAAAATACAAACATTACATTTTTAAAGATTTACTTAAATAAAAACCTTTATCAGAATATCCTAACTTCCGATAATACTCTTTTACTCCAACACCACTAAGTACAAATAATCTTTTTTTGTCAAATTCTTCGGAACAAATTCGCTCAGCTTCCTCAATTAATTCCTTTCCATACCCCCGATGTTGAAAGGCTTCTTTTTTTCTCGTTCCAATAGATAGTTCTCTTCCTAAAACTTTTAACTCGCGAATAATCATACATTTTTCTTTTTTAAGTTCATATCTATGAGGGAGAATTACATCTCTTAATCTTAAAAAACCAATAATCACATCATTTTTTTTATCCTCAAGGGAAAGAAAAATCTCCATACCACCACATGCTTTATAGTGACGTCGGGTAAATATGATATCTAAGTCGTCAAGATTTATTCTTTGTTTCAACGATTTGTGTCCGATTTCCCTACATCGAATACATCTACAAGTTTTACCATGATTCTCCATTTGTTTTTCGACATATTGTCTGAGATTACTTTTTTTAACACCTGAAGCAATCATTTGTGCAGGAACATCTCGTTGAATTCTTTGAATACGAACCCATTCTGGGATTTGTTCTTTCATTAAAGATATGAGTTTGGATGCATTTTCAGTATTTAATGATTCATAATCACCAGATTTCCATATATTATACAGTTTTGTTCCTTTGATTACAAGTGTAGGATAAATTTTTATCATATCAGGTTTAAATCTTTCATCTTCAAAAAGTATGTGAAAAGCCTTTAGATCTTTTTTTTCATCAGAACCAGGAAGGCCGGGCATGATATGATAGCAAACTTTTAATCCAGAATCTTTTGCAATTCTCGTTGCATATACTGTATCCGTAACAGTATGGCCTCGTTTCATTTTATACAAAACATCATCATAAACGCTCTGGATTCCTAACTCCACTCGGGTTGCTCCAAGAAAAAGGACATTATCAACGTGTTGTAATTGAAACCAATCGGGCCTAGTTTCAATTGTTAATCCTATGCAGCGAGATGATGCTTGTTCATTTTTCTTTTTTACATGCTTTAAATCTGAAGATTTTTCATTGTTTAAAGCATCAAAACATCGTTTTACAAACCATTCTTGATATTCAGGTATTCGAGAAGTAAAAGTTCCCCCCATTAGTATAAGATCAACTTTATCTGTAGGATGGCCAATTGCATTCAATTGTTCTATTCTATTTTTTACTTGTAGATAGGGATCAAAATTATTTAATGCTCCTCTCATAGCTGCTGGTTCATAACCGGTATAACTTTGAGGAGTATTTTTTTCTGGCCCTCCAGGACACGGAATACATCTTCCATTAGGACATTCTTCTGGAGAGGTCATAACTGCAACTATAGCAACTCCCGAGATTGTGCGCATGGGTTTTTTTCTCAAGAGGGAATATGTGGTTTCCTCATCTGAAAAATCGGGGGGTAGATGAGCCAAGATTTCACTATCTGGGGGAATCCTATCAATTTTATATTTTTTACATAATTTTATCTTTGTTTTATGCAGTTTATCTTTTGTTTGAATTTTTTTAGTTATAATAAGATCGATGATTTCGCTATATAAGGTCATTTGCTTCACATATATTTTCTAAAGGTAAAAATCTTTGTTCAAAATACATTGGAATTTGGTTAAGTATCCCAAAAACCACGTGTTCTTGCATAATTTAACTCTGCTTTTAGTATATCACGTAAAAATTTAAGCTCAAGTTCTTCAGATTTTTCAAGCTCCCTCCAATTATATCTTCTAAGAATTCGTGCAGCAGTATCCGGTCCAATGCCACGACCCATTAAAGCCAGTAAAGCAAACTTCTTGTAACTTAGGACAAGACTTGCATTTTTGAGAAGTCTTTTTACTTCTTTATCTTCTTCTTTAGTCCGATCCTTTTTTACTAATAATTTAGCTAATTCTTTGTTGTATCTTCGTATGGCTGCAATTTTTATTGCTCCACATTTTGGACATTTAGGTTTTACATCTGCTNNAAGAATTATTACAGTTGGTACAGATTAAGGAGATGTCCGTATTTTCTAACCGTTTTTTTAACGCCATTAGAATTGATCTATCTGCTTTTTGAGGGACCATAAGTCCTCTCATTGTTTCAAATCCAGCTAATGCAATGGGTGATAGTCTTTGGATATGTATTGATATTTTATCATTCTGAATTTTTTGAAGGACTTGTTTCGTATGTTCAATATCCATTCGCTCCCAAATAAGTTTATCAAGAGCTTCTTCAAATATTGGAGATTGTTCAAAAATTCCAAAAAGCCTTTTTACACCGATATTTTTATAATCAGAATCTTTTCGTAACGCGCCAAATTTACGAGCAACATGGACAAGTTGCCATCTGATATATGTTGAATTTCTTAGAATTGTTACAATCAAATATTCAAGAGTTTCAGGTTTGGTTTTTGTAAGGATATCTTTTATTCTCTGAACAGGGATTCTCGTTGGTAGCTCTAGGTTTATTCTATATGAATCACTGTTTATACCAATACTTTCCCCTAGTGATTGGGCTAAAATTGCGGATATTAACCTTCCCAAGGTTTCATTAACCTTTGTTCCAAAACATGCATTTATTACAACATTTTTATCTTCTACCTCGATGGTAATTATCTTGTCACTCGGAACAACAAATCCCTGTTTTTTTTGATTTGTTATATAGGTAAGAAACTTGTTGAGCGTTTCTTTATTGCACGGGTATTTTTTTATTACTTTATTTTCTGCGGTAACTCTTCTCAGCTCTCCAACTTCTAAAGCAACTTCAAATGGTACTGGGATATCCTCTCCTATCCATGAAGGAACGGTTCCCACATCTTTTATCGAGGAAATCAAAAGTTTATCTTCTTCTCGTTTTACAATAACCCATGGTCGTCCTCGTAAAATGAATTTTTCACCTTCAAATCCACTACTTAAAACAAAACTTTCATCAAGTGTTCCAATGGCTTTCCGTGTGCTGATATCTATTGCAGTATATGTTTTTTCATCTGGAATCATAGAAATATTTTCAAGAAAATAATTCCTTGAACTCATTCGCTTCGATAGATAAAGTGTTTCATTCTCTTCTTCAAACCAAACCGTACGTTGACTTTTTAATTGTTTTAAAATAATTTCAAAGATTTTAAAGGAAAGATTGTAAAATGGATATGATCTTTTGATAATTTCATAAATTCTTCTATCTCTGATTTTCCCATATTCAAGGGCAATAGATATAATTTGATTAGAAAGAACAGATAACGGATTCTGTCTAACTTTAAATTGTTCTAAATCTCCAACGAGTGCTCTTCTAGTAATCACCAAACTTTCAGCTAAATCTTCTGGATTAGATGCAAGTATTAATCCTTTAGAAGTCATACCAACCTTATGCCCAGAACGACCTACCCTTTGAACAATACGGGTAACTTCTCTCGGAGAATTATATTGTATCACAAAATCGGTTTTTCCAACATCAATACCTAATTCTAAAGATGAGGTGCATATGAGAGATTTCAGTTTTCCACTTTTAAAATCATTTTCAGATTCAATTCGGGCACTTTTAGATAAAGATCCGTGATGAACACCGATTTTTATGTTTTCATCCCACATATGAAAACGAGATGCAAGAATTTCTGCACCATCCCTTGTGTTGATAAAAAGAAGGGTAGATATGTGATTATCAATTATTTCTTTACATCTTCTAAGTGAAGCAAAAGAAATAGGTTCAATCGAAAAACGATTAGCATTAGTATAATCATTTTTCTTAAGAGATGGTAATTCTACTCCAATATCGATGTGTTTTGTTACATCTACTTCAAGGATTGTTACAGCTCGAAATTTATTATTTTCTATACCTCCTAAAAAGCGAGCAACTTCATCTGGAACTCCGACTGTAGCTGAAAGACCGATTCGTTGAAAGTCATGTCCCATTTGTTTTGTCAATTCATATAATCGTTCCAATCCAACTGCCATCTGAAATCCACGTTCGTCGCTGGCAAGTTCATGTATCTCATCGACTACAACCCATCTAATTGTGTTTAAGTGTTTTCTTAACCTTTTACCAGTAAACAATATTTGAAATGTCTCTGGAGTGGTAATCAGCATATCAGGTGGATTTCTAGATTGTTTCGCACGCTCATTTTTTGGAGTATCTGCATGCCGTACAGCCACATCTATTCCTAGTTCTTTTCCCCAATCAAAAGTTCTTCTAAGCATATCCCTATTTAAAGCACGTAAGGGTGTAATATAGAGAATAGAAATTCCTTTCTCTTTTCCTTGTTTTGTTGTTGATTTTTGATGTAAGAAGTTTTGAAATATTGGTAAAAGTGCAGATTCTGTTTTCCCAAGTCCAGTTGGAGCTATTAACAAAACATTTTCCCCTTTTAATATTGGAGCGATAGATTTTATCTGAGGCTCTGTAGGTGTATCAATTTTTTTGGAGAGCAGAATATCCCTTATTTGAGGAGATAGAAAATCAAAAGCTGATTTCATTTCTTTGTTTGCAATAATATCCTATTTTTATTACTTTCTCTGAAATGAAATCTTTGTTTTAGGGAGTTTTATATTTTTGCTAGATAATTGATGTTTTTTTATAAATTACATTGTAAATATTTTATTACTTTTTTTGTAACTGATTGTATGTATAAGATTCTTTTTTTCCTTTTGAATTTGAATTTATACTCTTTAGAGTTTGTTGATTTGAATTTGTTTGAAGAAATTGGTCAATAAATGGCATGGATATTTTAAGTGTACCCCATTTACTTTCAGCCCCATGAATATCTATTGCTTTTGCTGCGATTGTATACGTTCCTTTCTCCTTCCAGACATGGTCTAATATAATCTCCTCACCCGACTTGTTATATCCAGTCCACTCTGTAGTATTATCTCCCCAGTCGATAAAGTATTTAATATAATCACCATCTAGATCTGTCGCATTGAATGTATAGTCATATTTTTTTCCTGCTGTTCCGTTTATTGAACCATTAATAATTGGTGCTGTTGGTGGGTAATTAGGTAATTCGGGTAATAATGAAATATTGACCCATAAAATTTCATTTTTGAAAATGAAGAAATAATTTGTGTAATAATAAAAATATCCGTCAGCATATACATATAGCTTTATTTTTCCAACAGCAGTGTTTATTAGATAAAAACCAGATTTGTTACTGTATGTATAATTCCAATCAGAGTGCCCTTGATTATCTTGCCAATATAGTTCTACTTCTGCTCCTTCTATAGGATCTTCGGTTAAAGAGTCAGTAATATATCCGCAAACAATAGAGGTTTCTTTGAGACGTGGGAAAAGTGTGATATTTACCCACAACGTCTCATTTTCACTGATATTGTAATAATCGGTATACTCATAGAAATATCCCTGAGCATAGACATATATCCTTATTTTTCCAGCAGCAACATTCATGAGGTAAAAACCGGATTTATTACTATTTGTGTAATTATAATAATAATGTCCTTGATTATCTTTCCAACGAAGGTTTAAATTTGCACCTTTGATAGGATCTCCGGTTAAAAAACTAATAATGTAACCACAAACTATAGAATTCTCTGGAGGACGAGGATAAAGCGAGACATTAATCCACAACGTCTCATTTTCACTGATATTGTAATAATCGGTGTAATTATCAAAATATCCGTCAGCATAAACATCTAGCTGTATAGCACCAGCAGCAACATTCATTTGGTAAAAGCCGGAATTATTACTTGTTGTAAAATTATAATAATAACCTATATTATTCCACCAATATAGCTCAATTTCTGCATTTTTAATTGCATTTCCGGTTACAGAGTCATTAATAATTCCACAAATTATGGAATTTTCTGGGGGACGAGGATCTAATGAAAAATTAATCCATAAAATATTTTCTTCTACCCAAAACCATGATCTTTCAGATAAATGCCCATGTGCATTACATAAAAGGTATCCGAATATAGCTGAGATATTAAAAGTGTAAAAACCTGTTTTATTGGTGTACGTTTCTGATTCAAAATAATTATACTCATAATCCCACCAATCAAGTAGTAAACTTGCATTTTCAATAGGTAGCTTCGTTTGAGAATCATTGACATATCCAAGGATAATTAAATCATTTACCATCCTGTTGCCCCGCTGGCATGATTGTATTGTCCTACATTTTTTTGAATTATTACATTTTGAGTATTTATTAAGCCATGTTTCTGATTTTTTGAAAATTTCAGTTTTATTAAAAATATTAAAATATTCGCTAGCTTCTCTTTTGTTATAGCACATCTCATTAGAATATTTTATATCTCCAAACGATTCCTCAAAATTATCAAATTCATTTGTTGAAATTGAATGTTTATTATTTTCTTTATGCTTGTTATTTTGGCATCTATCAATTGTTTTTTTATCTTGATTTATAACATCATCCGAAGGATTGGAAATTTGAGAGTTAAATTCCTGTGTATCTGAATTTTCTGTGGTTTCATCACTATAAACATTTGCACCAAAACTAGGTGTAATACTAAATCCAATAAATAGCATTGTTGTTACAATTGTAAATATCTTAGAGATATCAATTGCCATTTAATCCTCCCTATGCAATAATATATATCAATTGGTATTTTATTATATAAATGCTTTCCTTCATTATTATTTATTTCATAATACAGATAAAAAATAAAAGCACTTAAAAATTAGGTTATTAATGATGTTTTACAATAAAATTAAAGCTTATTTTCCCTTCCATACTTTAAGTTAATAACTCATATGTTGTTTTTACGATTTGATTTAAGACTTTCACTTTTGATTGGGGAACAGCTTTTACATTCTTTGGGTCAAAATAGACCATAATTACATTTCCTGCTCTATCATAATGATAGAAGAAGAACGAATGTTTTCTAAAGGCTTCTGACCACTGTAGTGTAAATACGTAGTCTGGTCCTCTACCTTCAATGATTTCTTGAAGCCTATCGTTAATAAAGAACTCAACTCTGTCCATTAAAGATGTGACATCGACTGCAGATGCGGTTAAATCTACATACCAGAATCCACCTTCCTTATATGTATCCCAAGAGATTTCTTCTGCTACAGGAGTTGTTTGTTCCATATCAATTGTGAATGAGTTGATTGATTCTTCATTTCCGACACGATCAACTGCTCTGTATTCAATGAATACGTCCTCACCATCGTCACCAAATGTGAAGGTACCATGGGCACCCTCAAGTTTCATCCAGCTACCACCATCGATTCGGTACTCAATATAATCTACACCAGAACCTTCTGCTTCACAGTCACCAGGTAAGTTTGGATCTTGGGCAGTTAACGTTATTTCAACGTCACTTACGTACCATCCGTTATCACCAGTTGGATCGGGTGGATTGATCACATGCTCCGTTATTGGAGGTTGATTATCTACACCAACTCCGAGATAGAATTTGTTGTTTCGTTTTTTATCATCATTGTCATCTGTTAGATTAACGATTAATTGATAGAAACCCTCATCAATGAAGTTGTAATCATTGAAATTAAGTTCTTTCGAACCGCCCAATGGGTCAGGTAATTCTATATCAGTTATGTTGTCTTCGTAAAGAATCGTTCCATTTGTACAGTTGGTATTATACTCATATATTTCTGTGTAACATGTCATATCTTGTTCTGGAAATGTTCCATAATTCATAATAAGTACATCAATATCCTGAATTCCTGGTTGAATATATGCAATTTGGTAATAACAGCAACACTCAGTTGTACAATTAAATGCCAGATTGTCATTGAGTGGTTTTCCATTTTGAAGTGCATTAAAATTACCTTCAGGAGAACCTGCCCATAGAAAGTTGCAATTATTTGGACTATAAGTACTCTGAATGGAAATCCAACCTTCATCAGCGTTAAAGAAACCGAATTCCCATCGGAGCATTTCAAAACCAGAGTAATATTGTCCAGTATTTATCCATCTTTCTAACTCTACATCAGATTCTTCCCATATTACAACACCAGGTGATGTTCCGTATTCGTAGATCTTAAATTCCCATAATATTCCCGTTGGATCACAGTTTGACCATGGATATACTAAACTAAGACCATAGAATTGAACTTCGCTAGCGGTACCTTCCATGTCGTAGAAATCATCATAACATAAGACTTCAAATTTCGAAGAACTGGTATAGAACGACCAATTTTCATTTGGTAAATAGGGTCGCTGGCTAAACATCGGATAATAAGTAGAGGCACTTGGTTTAGGAGAGATAATCTCTTCGACACCCACATCATGGAAAAAATCAAGTGTAATTTCTACTTGGTAGAGATCATTAGAAGTATTTCTATCTTGAGGATCTTCTAACTCAGTCCATTGTTTTAGTAAATAAGATTTGGTATCAGATGTTTCCTCTGCAAGGAAGGCGGGTGTCCAGTTTTTAAAATCAAGTTCTTGTTCTTCCTGAGATTCAATTGATTCTACATATATTGAATCGTTGTATTCTGATTTGTTGAACTCTTTTTCAACAATTTTTACATATGTTTTGAAACCACCTTCCTCATATTGACCAAAGTTTTTAATAATACCTGTTACGTTGAATGTTTGTGCAGGTCCAGATTGAATTCCATCCACTGTAACAGAACCAACATCATGCATCCAGGGGAAGTATAATTCTATTAGTTTATATTTAATGTCATTTTGTGCTATATCGTCATCAATTAATGCCTCCGCTTTAATAGGATATTCTTTGAATGTGTTTTCGTGGCTTTCATTTTGCCATAAAGTAGGGGTCCAAGATGGGAAGTCAACAGTCTTCTCTTCTCCTTTTGGAACCGTTATATCTTCAACAATCTCAGAATATTCAACATCAACATCATATGATTCTAGTTTAACATCATCAAGATACACATATCTATATGAACCGTAATATCCAGACAACGACCAATTTAACTGGAAAGCCTCTCCAATGTCATCACCGTGTTGAAAACCATAAATACCAATCGTATACCAATCTCTAGTGTCACCTGCAATTGGATTCTCCCACGGAGTAATATCTATCCAAGGACTAGATTTATTCTTTCTACACCTAAGGTAAAAATAGCATGTGTATTGTATATCAAGTTCGAGCCAGAATTTAATTATAATTTTTTCCAAACCGCTACAATTTACTTCAGGAGTCGTTATATAATTGTCATAGTAATCTCCACCATTTGCCTGATCTCGATAATAAACACATGCACATGGATTTCCACTGCGATTACACCATTTCCACCAATCAGTTGTCCAATTTTCTGGTAAACCATTAGGTCCAGTGCCATAAGTTGAGAAATTTTCATTAAACAACACTTCTCCCGTTTCATTAGTAGTAATTACGGTCATTTGTGCATCAAAAATCTCAGTACGATTCCCGTTGTTAATAAATGTAGTTTGCATCGACAAATTATCATCAGCATAACCAGATTTTGGATAATTGATACTTTTAACGCCAATATCCCGTTGTGGACAACAAGGCATTATATACCATTCGTAAACTACAATTGTATCAATAGTTGCTTGAGCATTAACTATGAATTTACAATATGATGTTGGACATATATCATGCAAAAACAATCCACCGGCAATACCACCGGGAACCTCTTGTGTTACATCATGGTAGTAATCTTCACCTTCTACAAACTCCTCAGCTTCTAAATCATACGCACGGATTTCACAACCGGTACCACCTTGGTCATGTACCCAAAGAAGGCCAGCAAAATTGGTATCCCATTTATCATACGCAAAACCGTAGGTACTTGTGGTCAATGTAAGGTTGAACGACTCAATTATTGATCCATCCTTATCTATTTTCCATACTGGGTCACCCCACCCGGAAACGTAGAGGCAGTCATCCTCTCTTTCATAGGTAATAGCACGACACTGCCAACTTCCTGTGATAGTACGTATTAAGGATTGTTCGGTAAAATCCATCTCCCAGCAGGTACCAGCACCATTACCTCCCCATATGTAACCGGTAGAATGGTCATATGCTAGGTCACGTAAACCTGAGACACCAGAAATATTAAACGAACCTTGGTATACACCGTCAAAATCCCAATAATAAATATTGGAATCCGACCATTCTGGTGCATATATATAATATTGGTCAGCTCCTATTCCAGCAGTTATTGTGGATTGAGTTATTTCAATTTCTAATAAAACATCCCATGGATATAATGGTTGTATTTGTTTTTTTGCAGTTAATTTTGAATAAATATTCGAAGATATTGATGGTGCTTTTTTTAATTTTTGATCAATATCAGTTACTCCTGGTGTATTTTGTTTAGTTTCTTCATAAGATTCTATTTTTATAGTTCCTGTATTATCTTTATACATTGTGGCTGATAAAACAGGGGTTACAATCAATAGCATACATACAATAATACCAATTATTTTCTGGAGCAATACAATTCCTCCCTTCTATAATTCATAGAATCGTGGGTATATAAAACTTTTGTAAGAGATATCTATAGAAAAAATATTTTGAAATAAAAAAGAATAGAAATAATTAATAATCTTAATAACTATCTTTTATTCCACTGATTAATTTTCATTTTGACTTTTTTATACAACAAATTTAAATATCATTAATAATAAAAATAACCATGATATGTGAGTAAAATGAAGGGAAGGTATTTGGTATCTACCCTTCTGGGGGTGCGAGAGCACTGGAGATATTTGGTATCTACCAATAGGAAGTAAAAAACTTCCATTGCCCAACATTTGGTGTTGGGATGCGCTCTCTTTCACATATCATTTATATACTAGGAACTTTTCATATTTTTTATACTTTTCTAATTTAATGTTTTTTAACGGACAACGATTAGCACGGATTTTATTGGTAACAATTCTTGCAATTGTGTTAAAGGTTATTACTTTAATCTTTTTTCAATTATTAATTTAGTCCAAATAAAAACAAAAACACCCATAGCGCCTATTACAGCACCAAGATAAAAGAAAAGCAAACCAACATTCTCATAGGTTGGAAATACAAGAACCATAGTAGCCAGACCCATAGCTACCAATGTATAGTAGACAGCCATATATTTAGCTGAACCATTCTGCTTTATTATTGTTCTTAAATTACAATTAATGGTTTTTAGATTATTATTAATATCTTTTAGTTGTGATTTAATCAATTCAATATTTTCATTTGTATTTCTTTTTTCGATTTCTCCCCACCAATAAACCATATAATTTATGCCTTTATAACCCTATTTTAAAAGATAATGATTAGCATGAATCATTTTATTTTTCTTCTTTTTTGTTTTTTACTCTTCCAACTTTTAACTTGTTTTTGAGAAAAGCTTGAAAACTCTTTATCATCGATTTCCTTTGCTTTGTCATATAACATTTTAAATTTATCCAAGAAATTGCCTCCACGTTTTTTTCTATCATCCATAATCTTTGGCTCTGCAGTACTCCAACATTTGATAATAGAGTCGCGCCATCCTCTTGCAACAAAATCTTTTTTGATTAAATTATGGTCTGCCATTAACCCAGCAAAATTGTAAGCATGACAAGCAATCTCTACTTGTTCTTTTTCCGCTTCACTCCATTTTTTATAATCTTTATTTTTTACCCCTAATTCTCCTATTAAAACTCTTCTAGCTTCCCGAACCTTTTCATCTTGAATATATTTAATTAGTTCTAGGAAAGCAATTAACTTATTTGATTTCGTAATTTGCCATAATTCCAATATGGCAATAATTGCTGCGACTAAAACTACTACGGATATAAAAGACTGAGAGGATAATATTTCGATAATCATGTCGAGATTCATTTCTTATTCCTCTGAAGGATAGTAACTTTCTCCTTATTTAAAAACTTTTATAACCCTATTTTTCTACTTACACATAGGTTAAATGTGCATATAGCATTATTTCAGTTGGTTTATGGTGAATAGGCAACTCCTTTTTTTTATATATTCTATTTGTATATCCATTATGATAGGGTAAGGACTACCCGAATATACGCCTTTGGACATCAAGACCTTCGTAACCCTCATAGAGGAGATCAAGTCTGGTGGATGAATTAGGAAGCCTCTTCCGAAATTGTTGATTTTGGCGGAGAGTAGTTCACATGCATACAAAATTTTATTAACTACCAAAGCCTAAAAACGAATTAGTAATTATGTCCCGAAATCAATCGATANNTAACTATTTTACCAATTGTGTTGGAATCGAGAAACAACCCAACTGGACAATTCCTAATTCTGACAGTCATATCCAATTTTTTAAAAATTCGTGCTGAGAGGGGTTTGCTACTGAAATTGTTAAGGGACATTGCAGATGTTGCTGAGGAAACTAAAGGATTTGGCAAAGAGAAAATGACAGTTAACACGGGTGATCCCCAGTATGCACGTGTAGGAAAAAATTTCGTGTCTGTATGATATAACAATGGCCGAGGCTAGTTCCGATCTGGGGGAGAGAGGAACTCACCATCCCTCTCTCCTTTTTAGAGTGATTTTT
>JABAOC010009480.1_pt4 | contig 22451 bp, 36 predicted proteins | sample 7062161 | NCBI WGS metagenome assembly JABAOC01 (sample SAMN14538625, study PRJNA623070) | marine sediment metagenome | biome: marine biome [ENVO:00000428]; feature: marine pelagic biome [ENVO:01000023]; material: deep marine sediment [ENVO:00002113] | place: India: Gulf of Khambhat ... | reverse complement strand
ATTTTGTTATTATTAAAGTCAGCTTGTGTGTTATTGAATGTGTATTCATTTGTGTCATTAATTCTCAATAAATGGGTTCCACCAGTTGCTACATCTATCTGAAGATCTGAACCTGATTGCTGTAATGATGTGTTGCCATCATCAAACCGAAGTGCACCAACAAACTCGAGAACATTTCCTTTCCAGTCTGCACCTGTATTACTGAAATCATATTCTGTAGTTCCTGTAAAAACAAAATTAATATCGTCTGCTGAATCTACATTTATTCCAATTTGATTTCCAGGAACATTAGTTTCCCAATTAATTGATTGTGTATTGCCTAATCTGACTGTACCAGCAGTTGCAGGATTAGTAGCATTAGATTCAAAGTAACCAACGTTTCTAAGATTGTTTCCCATAAAGTCAGCTTCGGTAGTATCAAAAACAGTTACAATACCACCACTTGACCAAACTTCAACTTGATTACCAACTCCGCCAGTTCGTAGTTCGATATCTCCTGTACCTGTGGCTCTTATTGAAGCACTATTTGGTAAGTTGAGATTACCCGTCATGGTAAGAGATTGTACACCTCCCAAGTCGCCAGATATATCAACACCAGCGGTGGTACAAGTAAGTCTATTAACTCCAGCTCGGGATAAAATTAAATTATTATCAAATGAATTAATTGTAACTATTCCATATCCTAAAGTGAATCTGTCACTAGAATCTAAGTCAAGATATTTATTTGTAGTATTAGCAGCGTTACGCCAGTTGATACCGCCTTGTGCATTACCGAATCTCAATTTACCTGAGGTAGCTGGATTGGTTGAGGCATCTGTTAAAATAGCGACATTATCAATTTCGCTGCCGTTCATGTTGATAGTTTTGTTAACCTTAATCTGATTATTATCAGCCTCGTTGAAAATCATAAAAGTTTGCATGGAATTACCACGGGTTACTTGAATGGCCAACTCACCGTCTAACTGAGTGTTAGAGGGATCTTGTATAGTGGCTCTTATTCTAGAGTATTCCCTGTTTGTGCCAACTGAATCGTCGTCACGAAATGAAATATCAGCAATAGTAGTACCGTCAGCTGGACTGGTAGAATTGGCATCCATAATGAGGATAGAAGCCTCATTGGATCTTCGGTAAAAATCGTCAATGACGATATATTTGTTAGTCGTGGTGGTATCGGCTACTACAAACCCGTCATTAGAGTCTAGAAACGTGGTTTGGGTAAGATCAAGGATCTTAGTATCAGCCATGATTTTTTAGTGAAATGTTAGCGTATAGGTATTTCTAAGTATCTTGAATCCAGCCAAGTAATGATACACGGTAAGTACCACTTGGATCATCAACTATTGCTAAAACATCAACTAAAGCGGGTGTAGTTAATTCTGTAAGAACTGTGATCTTCTGATCCATTATTTGGACTTAGATCCAATCATGTTTAGGTGTTTTTCGCCAGGATCTTTAAACCACCCGTTATTTCGTTCTTGAGTGAACTTACCAGCGTTTTCAACCCATACCAATTCCTGTCTAAATGGGACTTTCTCTATTTTACCCTCAGGGGTTTCTTGCTCCATTTCGACTATCCTATCTTGAGTTTCAAAGACATAAGATATTGATTGGACGTTTTCACCGCCTACTTTCATTTGCCATCCTACAATATGACAAATTGTAGTAAATGGATATCTACCAGGCTTTTCAACACGTCTAACGTAAATTGGTCTTTTACGTTCATCATCAAAATGGATAACTAAAACTGGAGTTGGTTTGTTAGGATCATGGACAACAAAAGTATCAACCTTATCGGTTTCAATTTGTGCGACGGTAAATTGTTGTGCGACGTAATCATGTCGAGTCCCGTCTTTGTATTGAGTGTACCAAGTCAGCATTGTATTGCGACTTTCTTTAAAAAAAAGGGGTTAATTAAGTTTCGTCGTAACGCCAAGTGAATGTTTCTGGAGAAGCTGGTTTAGTACCTGGAGTAGCAGTAGTGCCTACGGTTACTTGGTAAACAACAATGTTTCCAAATTCGCCAGTAGTTGTGGTTGATCCAGTTACGACCAATGGAGATCCTGTGGTTTCTGCGAAAGCATCTGTTGGAGTTGCTGGGGTTAAAGTTCCACCTGTATAGTTGGTGTTGTTTAATTCAGTACCAGTTACTCCACCTGTACCAGTTGCTTGAGTATAACTTGCTCTAGCAGCCTGAGCTACTACACAACCTATACCAGTTCCGTAAGAGTTTGATCCATCGGTAAACCACTCCAAGTTATCAATCAAGTTGTCAGGTGCTACTGTGCAATCTAATTGAGTGTTTACCCAATAAGAGTAGTTAGTACCTGTGCTTGGAATTTCGATTGGACTTGCAGTATCGTTTGTTGAGTGGGCATCAGCGGTGTTTGCTCTAGTGTTAATTCCTGTAATATCAGTTTCAACAATAGTGCCAGCTGGTCCTGTCAAACGATTAATGGTTACTGTGGCTACCATGAATCCACTCTACGAGAATAGTTTAAAGGTATTTTGTCTAGCGAAAATCTTTGCTTTCTAATCTTCGTCTTTGGAAATATGCCAAAAGTCTTTGAGGTAATCCACGTTTACCGTATCTTTCTTGCATCCTCTCTACTGATCTATTTCCAATTCTGAATTTAGGAGGACCTCCCAAGTTGAAACTTGGGTACATAATATCAGTTCGGTCATAAGGATCATGTCTTAATCCAAGTCCGTGTCCGAATTCGTGAATTAAAACTGGTAATAATGGGGGTTTTGCCATGGTTTGATCTTGGTATCTTGCTACCCAATTCCATTCGTCGTTAATATGACAATCACCTGAAACCTCACCTTGGCCAGGAAAATAACAATGGGCTAATACTCCCTTTTTACCGTCAAAGTGATCTAAGTTTTCAAAGGACACATTGATATCAACGTGAGCATCAGGGTTTCTTTCTCTACGGAATCTGATTTTTTTAAGTCGTAATTGCCATGCTCTAAGAGCTACTACTACTGATTTTGTTTGCCAATCCTCTCGGAGTGGATCATTAGCAAAATTGTTTAGTCTATAAGATATCTCGCCATCAGGCCATGAATGAGGCCACTCATGTATTCTCTCGTCAACTGTTTCGGAAAATTGTAAGGTAGTAGAGTCTTTTACTCTAAGTTCACACTTTGCCTCGCCATGTCCACAAGTCATTCGGATCTAACCTTACCGTTTTCATTACAGAAATTACTACCGAGTTTAATAGCTGCGGTTGTAGAACCTACGCCAATACCAACACCTAACATGAGTAGGAAAGCATCATAACTCTCTACCATTTTATCGACAAACTTACCAATGTCGATAGTTCCCTCGACTTGCAGATTAGCCATTATGTCAGGGTGTTGAAATGCTAGAATTAGTGTGATTATTGCGGCTACTGGAATCAATGCTAATACAGCTACGATTAAACCAGTTAGAACTTCTTGACGACCTAGTGGGCCTATTGCCTTTTCGTTATCATCTTGTCCCATGAATCAACAAAGATTATGGTCGCTTATAGGTTTTATCAAAACCCAAAATTCACCGCAACCATGACAAAGTATTCTACCGTTAAGTCCTTGATCTAATTGTGTGCTATTGCACTTTGGACACGTTAATTCCATATCGTCCTATGCTCCAAATCCTTAAACGGGTATTCGTATTGTTGTTTTGGTTGAGTTTGAATTAATCCATTTGGATCGTATTCCTTTGGCTCTGTCCAAACTGGATTAGGGCAATTAAATTTGTGCATTTCCACATGGTCATAACCCCATGCGTGTAATACTTCGTGCATCCAAATAGTACAACCTGGCATAGCCCAAGTATCTGAATCATAATTTTTCTTGAAAATAATAATATCCTCAAGGGACTTGTAACAACCCTTAATGTGTGGGGACTCTTTATGTCCACAAACCACGGTATCGACATAGTAAACGGGTATTTGACGTAAGCCTTTTTCCCCACCTACCCATATCATTTCAGGTTGACCGTTAGCATATTCCTTAAAGTAACCAATAGTGAAAACTATAATCAAAATTGCAATACAACAAAAAAGAATGAAAGTGTCGGCTTTCATCTTAAAGCCTCCAACTTTCTTTGGACTTCTTGAAGTTGCTGTAACTTCTTTTGTAGTTGTTCTTTCATTATTTGCTTAGCTTGTGCCTCGCCACCGTCTAGTTTGTACTGGTTGAACTTATCCTCAACATCATTTTGGTACTCGACATATCTCTTAGGGTTAATTATTTCGCCTGGTTGATACACTATACAACCAAAGGCTTGTTTTGTCAACAATGAGATATAGTCATTATCGCAAAATCCAGCGTTAGGATCTCTACCAATGTTTGATTCTACATTGACTCTTTCTTGACTCCATGTAGGCACTTTGTCGGCTATGTTACTATGGTGTAACTGAGTTTCTCCAAAGTGTAACCCCTTGTGGAAATATACTGGCCCTAGAGTAACTGGATTTAGTATAGTCCTAATTGCTTGACACTCCTCAATACCTCGTAGTAATTCAAGGTGTTTTCCAGAGTAATCATAGGACTTTAACCAAGCTTCCCCGTCATTAATCCAAGTATAGGATATTGGGAAAAACTCGTCAGTTACCACGCCTCTAGATTCTGCATATCCCCTACGACATTCTGCAAGGTTTTCTAGTAATGCTAGTTCTTCTTTCTGTTTTGATGTAAGTTCTGTTTTGTTTTCTAGATACTCTTTTCTTTCTTCAAAAGGAGTCAGTATTGTTTTCTCAGGTTTTTCTTCAACAATTGGTTCAGGTGTTGATTCGGTTTGGTTTACCTTAGTGCTACCCTGAACTGGATCGGGTATTGAATCAGTACCATTGAAAATAGTTTGTAGGTCTATGATTTTTGGATCATATTCCACGACGTAATTTCCTTTGTCATTATAGCCCTCTATTTTGCTGTTAAACTCAAAAGGCACTATTACAGTATCTTCGGTTTCTTCGGCATACACGTAAGACATACCAATAGCAAATATCGTGAATAACACGAAAAATCCTAGAAGTTTCATACTGGAGTCTTTCTCCCACAACTAGGACACGTTGCCTTGATACCACGTCCTTTGTAATCCCAACTATGATTACAATGTATGCAGATACAAGCTTTTGCGTTTTTGTCTTTTGACATTGGTAGTAGTGGTAGTAGTAGTAGTAATCAACCTAGTTGAATTAGTCTTTTTTACCTTCAGTGTCTTTTTTCTCGACCTTTGGTTTCTCAGATTTTACCTCTTTGACAACTTCTTTTGCCACTTCGGCGGGTTTAGGAGATTCTTTTGGTGGTTGCAGTTTCTTGACTTGGCCTTTGATTACAGCGAGAGGGCCGACACCGTGACCGCAACCTGGATTATGCTTAAATGCGAAAGCGATAGGTGGGGTTATAATTTCTCCATCTTCGCTTGCTCCACATCTAGTGCATCCTACTGGCATAACAAAATCACTTAATCAGAATGGCTTAAAGGTATTTTGATTTAAGAAAAAAAAGAAAAAAAGTGATATTTGAATCGCTTAGAAGCCTGTGATCTTGTATGCACCTACATCTGAGTGAGCTGGTTTTGCGTGGAATCTTACCAATAGGTCAGATTCATACAAACCACCGACAGATAGGTCAAAGTTTTCGATTGTCAAATCTTCACGAAGTCCGACAACTTGTGCAATATCTCTCTTAACGATAAGTACGGTTCCTTGAGCAATTTGTGGGGTTTCCCAGACATTTCTCAATCCTAGGGCTGCTGCAAGACCTGAGTTGTTAACAACATCAGTATTGTCAGTAGGTCCTACGATGAATCTACTCAAGAATGGCCATTCGCCATTTGTACCAGCGTTTCTAACAGCTTCCATAGCATCAGTTGGGTGAATGAACATTGTATCAGCTCTGTTTCTCTGTTCGCCAGGGAATTTACCTCTGATAACGTTGATCAATGCCTCAAATTCTGATTGAACTGGAGTTGGTAGATCGAGGTTTGCTTTTGTGTCAGTTGGTACACTTGCGTCAGATGTCAAAGTTCTGATCAGTTTTTCACCGATCATGTAGTAGAATTCGTTACCAGCGTTTTTGAGTGATTGCTCTACTGATAAGAAGTTGTTGTCTTTAACATCGTTTCTGTTAACAGAGATTGTACCTCTGTAAGAGTTGTTAGTACCACTTGTATCGAGTTCAACGGTTGTAACTTTTCCGCCAATTGCTGGAGGTGTGCCGCCTGCTTCGGTATATATCTCAATACCTTTTTGTGCGCCAACTGCTCCGCCAACGGTGTCAGTATATTTGGTGATTGGGACGTTCACTTTTGGTGTGTCCATGTCAATCATTCTGAAATACTGTTTCCAATCACTCCAAGGTTCTGCTCCCTCTAAGATCTCATCTGCGATTTTCAAAGCAGATAAGGTGTTAGGTACGCTAACAGTTTCTTTGAGTTGGCGGCCACCAATGTAGCCATTGGTTTTTGCTGCATCTCCAATTCTGATACCGTATTTGGAAAGCCAAACTTGTGAAAGATTTGGATTTAGTTTTCCGTCCTCGAATCCGTTTGGATTTGTTCTATCGAACATGACACTCATTGGAGTTTCTCTAATTGGTCTAAAGATATCAAAACCTTTGCCGTTTGCGGCTGCGGCTTCTGCACCTAAAGTTAGAGCTTCTTTAATGTGTGCCATTTCAGGTAAGTTCAAGATACTTGATCTATTGTGTTTTGGTTTAGATCCAGCCATCTAGAAAGCACCCTCTCTTTGTACGTCAACAAGAATGATATCACCAGCACTACCAGCTTGTAAAGCTTCACAGAGAATTTCATCCCCTGCAAGATCAGCTAGTTGAAGATCACCAGTTGCGTTAGGTGCTAATTTAGCTCCTAATGAGCAATTTTCAGCTAATCTAGCTGGGCATCTTCCTTGGGTACAGACAACAATACTATCACCAACAAGTAAACTTGCTTTTGTAGTATTATCAGCTGGACTTGCACCGCCATCACCGTAAATTCCATCGTTGTCGCCACCGACTATGATTCCATAGCCGAGTTCGCCAGCGGTGTCAGATTTATCAGCTCTTGGCAAGATTTCTGTTGCTGGAGGAGCTGCGAGTTTTACAACGCCGCCCATTTCCATATCAGTTTCGTTTGCGATAATATTTATCAATGAACTTGCTTTGTGATCAACTGGACCACGAGCTAGTCCTGGATAAAGATTTGCCATACTAAACGCCCTCGAATGAAATAGTTTATAGGTATTTTGGAAAATAAAAAGAAGAAGAGATCTTACCTATTGGTAAGGTGATGAACTGTTAGAAAACATTCTGTCTAAGTCAATAATGCTTTGTTTCTCTTTTTCCAAATTGTATTGTTTCTCATAGATTTTTGCTCCTGGAGGTGCAATTGCTCCTACGTTAGAAACAGTTTGTGGAATAGAGATTGCTTCTTGAACTGGGATTCTTTCTGTAACGGTGTGCAAGTCTAAACCTGTTTTCAAGGTTGTCATTTCTTTGACTTGGTTAGATAAGAAAGTGTTTGCTTTGGTCAATGCAATAACTTGTTTTTGTAGTGGGCGAATTTGTGTTTCAACTAATTTGCCTACGGCTTGTTTTACAGTATATTGCATTTGTTGAATGGTCTGTGGAGTGTTCATCTGTGGCAATTGTGGCATATTTGGAGCCATTTGTTTAGCCAATTGTGGATCAAGTCCAGGCATACCAGGTAATGCTGGTTGATTAAATGATTCTTTCATTTGATCTTCGGTTGCCATTTCAGGTTGTTCTAAGTCACCTACTGGTTCTTCTGTACCCTCTTTTGGAGTTGGTCCAGAATTACTAGAAGATTGCTCAGATCCCTCAGTACCACTCTTGTTACCGCCAGCTAAATCAGCTTCTTTGACAAAGTGATCGCCTTTTGCTTTGATACCATCATCATGTGCTGGTGTTGGTTGTTCGGCTGCGTCCATTTCTTGGATTGCAGCGGCCATGAATTGCTGACCAATTGCTTTTTGTGTTGGGTCAGGGTGGCCCATCAAAGTAAATGCAGTTTCAACAGTTTTTTTGAAAGTTGGTGTAGCTCCTCTCAATAAAGGCATAGCCTCTTGAATGGATTTACATTCTTGTAACTTCATTAATTTGCCCTCGAATGAAATAGTTTAAAGGTATTTCTAGACACGTTGAATTATTGTAGTTTTGACCCCTGGCTCGGCTACTGGTATTTTCATACCACGCCAAAATATACCTCTAGGATCTGTAACAACCCAGGTCAAACCAATATCGTCTAATTCTCCAAGTATTACGCCGCGGGGTACTACACATAGTTCGCAGCTTCCATCCGTACAACTGTGATCACATTGTTCGACATTTTCAACTCTAGGAGATCCACCGTTAATTGAAACAGCTGTAATTTGACCTAACTCTATCATTTGGTTAATTTCTGGATCAGTTTCCATGATGATCATCTGGATTGATTTTGTCATTGGATCAAACTCACTATCCAAGATTGTAGCTCCAGTACGCCATTCAGGGTTATGGTTGATATCCATACCATGGCCGACAGCTGTACGAGCCATTGATAACAACTCAGTAGCAGCCAATAAACGTCTATAAGGCTCACCCTCAACCCGATGATCAGTAATAGCTTCTTGGGTGGCTCGGATGAGATATAGAACCCCACCTTGAGATTCCGCAAGTCCCTTGGCTTTGGTTAGATAATCATCCGATAACCACCCGAATTCATGTCTTACTTCTGCAATAGCTTCTTGAATCATTTTGAGTGGTTTTTGGTAATAATTCCTATGGCCACTTCTTTGAGATAAATCACCATCTTTCTTAACTTTATGTAGATTACCATTATGGGATCTTTGACCTATTTTTCTATGGACACTTTGTATATCTATCAAAGCGGCTGGATCTGTTTTGTCAGCTTCCGTCTTACCCGTGGCTTTCCAATAACACATACAATTTGGGTGTGTGTTAGTATATCCCAAGCCCTCGCTTGGAGGTACTGGTCTATGACTTCTATCATTCATATCAAAAATCTTACCAGCGAATTTAGCACATACATCACTACTATCATGCGATTGATAGACATATTCCATGAGGGCATTGTCATGAGCTTCTTTTAGAATGGTATCCGCTGGTAAGTCTAATGTCAAAGTTTCATTGAACTGTCCACTTGGAGGTATGATTGTTGGTGTAGTGTTTGGTGGATTTGATTGTCCCTCAATTGGCCACTTCCATGGGGCTGAGTCAACAAACACACTAAATGGCTCAACTCCTAAAGTTGGTGGTTGACTTTCAGGTTTGTTTGCAGTAGCTCCCCAATTTGTCATATCACCTTGAAATGGTGGATTCTCTAACTGGTAAGTTCTACCAATATTACTACCCTCTAATGAGTAAGTTGGATTTTCTGTTTTAACAGATCCCAAAGGATCAGGTGTTGGTATAGTAAGATAAGGCTCAGTTGTGCCAGTAGTGTTAGGCTGAAAGTAAGGAGGGCTACCAGTATCGGGAACTTGTAAGGAATTAAGCTGTGGCATTAAATCCAAACCCGTTACTGGACCTGGCCACTCCTCAGCGTTTGGAGGCTCTGGAGTATTATAATAAGCAATTGCCGCGCGTTCAGCTTCACCATAAGGAATACCTTGACCTATCAAAAATTCTTTCATTTGAAGAATTTTAGTTATTTTTTGTTCTTCTGACATGGACAATTTAATTTGGCATCCAACATTTCTTTGATTATGCTAGTTTCAAAAGTTACTAATGGACCTTGATTGCCTACTCCAACATCACCAGGACCCTCAGGGTTTCGTCCACTACCTAATCCACCCTCCTCAGTTGGATCATTTACTCCACCCTCTGATTTGACACTATTGTTTACTTCTTTAATGATCATGTCTAGGGCTGTCGTTTCGCCAATGATAATATCTAAAGGTTCATCACTCATAGTTAGTCGCCTGTTTCCAATATTGTGATTGATTTGATTGCTTAAAATTATTTTGAAAGTCACCCCTAGGGTTTATCATCATTTCATTGTAAGTTGGACTATCTTGTGGAGGATCTCCAGCGTTTTGATTGTCAAAAGAATATCCTATTTGACCGCCGCCATTGTCAACGTAATCTTGTTGGGGGTTTTCCTTATCATAGTTTTCATCCATTTCTGGAGGCATAGCCATTAACTGATTCATCATTAGTTGTTCTGGATCATACATATCTTCTAATTGTGCATCCATGTTTTTATCAATACCAAGTCCAGCTTGTATGAATAAGTGGTTGAGTACCGTTGGATCTTTTGGTAGAGGGCTATTGATGTATAACTCTAGCAACTTGATTTGATCTTGTATCGGGATATCTTTCTTTTCGACCTTGCCGAATTCTATTTCGAATTTGAGTTCGTCCCAAGTTAACCATGTCATACCGTAAGTGTCTGGATTTGGTAGAGGATTAGCCTCATACCATGGCTTGAAGATTTTCTCTATCAATTGCTCCTTGACGGAGATTGGGAAAGCAGAAAGACCAATCTCGTCAAGGGCAGCAGAGCTACGTGCGTTTGCAAATTGGTGAGATTCGCTGCTACCTTGTTTGCCTCTAAAGTCGTTTAGGGCTTTGAATATAGGACCTATTGTAAGATCAGTAAATTGCTCAGGGTTGAAATTACGTGCCTGACTTCCAAGTTCTTGGACTTCAACCTTAGTACCAGCAACAACATCTTGTCCAATGTCTAGATTCTCTACTGAGTTTTGTAATGCTGCTCTGCTAGTTTCATCACCGCCCTCTACTGTCCACAAGTTATGAGAAACGTATCTTTGTTCTGCAAGTTGCATCGTGTATTGAGTGGCATATTTTCTATCAAGTAATGATTGTAATTCTCTAGTTTCAACTTCACCGCCCTTGATTGGTATATTAAATTGTCTAGGACTTGTCATTGAAACAGCAAAACCAGTACCAAAAGCACTAGCATCAACTTTATTCCATGTGAAATGTAAAACCTCACTTGGATTATGATAACCCTGATATTCAGCTCCTCTAAATTCATACTTGTATGGGACCCTTTGTCTATCCCACCAAATTCTAACGAAAGAAGAAATTGGTATGTGCATTAAATCTCTAAATGATCTTACTTGAGATATTCCCATTCTTGGTTTCCAAACGGAGTTACCATACCAAAGTAATTCTTTTACAAGTGTAGTATCAAAAGTATCAAACTGAAAATCTTTTGCAAATTTTTCGAAATAATCAACGACTTCTTTTTTCTCGGCTTTAACATAATGAGCTCCTCCAGTTACTTGAGAGGATAAGTGGTTAATTGCAAGTTGAGTATCTTCGTCAACTTGAAGTCCTGTCATTTGGACCCTAAACGGAACCGCTGGAGTATCAAAAGTTTTAGAAGTGTAACCCTCCCTCGAATAAGCTCCTACTGTATTAATCTCTGGACCCCAAACTGGTTGAGATAATCCAGGTGTCACTTCTGACATGAAAGTTTGAATATCGTGTAATGGCATCCTAGTTCTTGCAGTTTGTTGAAAGTTTCTAGAATTGTTACCATTATCAATAATTCCAGCTTTTTCTAACCCACGGGTTAACCTACTTCGCCAAGTCATAGAATATCTCTCATTCGCTTATACTTAGTTATTGTGCTATTAATGAAACCCCACCTACTTCGTTCTGATCTAGGTATTTACCCCCATGTCCCTTATGAGGCTCTTTTTTTAGAATTATAATACAAAAACAGCGATAACAAAGTTGATGTTCGCGCCAATTTTTAGCCTTTGGGGATTTTGAATTTTTTTTGCACCCCGTCCCATACTTATGACCTAGGCACGTTGCCACGAACAATCTAATAACTTAGTCCCTTATAAAATGACTAGATTAACTAATTTTTGACTACTTGATTACCCCACTTGGTTGAGCATTATGGGTATCAGTAGAATCTATCCATAATAGATTAGCCCTGATTGCTCCAAAACCTTGAGTATCAACATCCTCTAATGTGTAAGTATGAGTTCCCGCTGTCGGAGTAGTGGATACATAAACATACATACCACATACTTCTGAACCGTCTTGTTCTCCTGGCAGACTGAAATTAGCGATAGTTGTTCCACCTCGCTTTAAATTCCATGACTTTGAATTAGTTGAAAATGATACTGCTGACGCACTTGCGACTACTATAACTAATGCAGAATTTGCTGGAGTGGTTACATTTGACCAGGTGGCTCTTGCTGTTCCAGCAGAACCACTTGCTGAAAATGGTGGTTTAGAAGAACCTGAGTTTGAACCGTTTGTTCCTTGTTGTCCTCGATTGTCTTGACCTATTGTATTTGATCCACCTAGGCTACCTTTAGCGTTTACGAAACTCATTAAGCATCACGCCTTGACCATGGTATATCTCTACTAGCTCCCTCGGATGTGCCTGATTGAAACGTTACAACTTGATCTCTACCCTTACCTACAAGGTTGACAATAACTGATTCAACGTTAGCGTCAAAATCGGTAGGGAATACTTTTTCGCTTTGTATCTCAGCGGTAGTACCGTCAACTTCTTCTTTTACTCTAATGGTTGTATTTTGTGTAAGTAATGAAACGTCAAAGGCTATCGTAACGTCAGCCTCATTAGCTGTAATTGAAATTGCTGTATCTTCGGTAGTACCGTTAGCGTGAGCATAAGTTCCGTTACTTGTTGTAGCCACCGAACCACCTACTTGATCCCATGAACTACCATTGAAGTTATAGAATAAACCTGTATCGGTTTCAAAGAATGATTTGTCAGTTTGGACGTTTGTAGGTTTTGTGTCACCTGACAAACCTGTAATTCTGTCAGCGTAATATTTTAGTGCCATTATACTATCTGGACCTCCTGGAAAGATCCAGCTTGTTTAATGCGAACAAACACACCGTCATTATTTGCGTCAACTTGCTTGACATAAAATCTACCATGATCGGCAGCTGGATTACCTGGATCTGCTATCCTATCCCAATCTTGATAATTTGTGTTAACTAAATTATTTCCACCCGCATCAACCTGACCAATCCAAGTGTAAATCAAATTAGAAACTGTAATCTTTTTGGTAATCGGGCTACCAGCTGGGTCGTCAACTATTGCCACTAGATCAACTAGAGCTGGCGTTGTCAATTCTGTCAGGGCTGTAATCTTAGTTGACATGATTAGTCTAATAATTGAAAGCGTAAAACTATTTCCTTGATCTACGTCTGACGGGTGTAATCTCGTAAGCACTAGGATTGTAGTTTTGTGCTGCGACCAGGCAGTAGATTATACTCATTACACTATCTTGAGGGTGATTGAAAAGTTTCATGGCTTTTTGTCTTGGATCTTCTACTTGGACTTCTTGGACCTCCTCGAGATCTTTCCTTGTTATAGAAGTCATATCATCCATCAAAAAGTCAGTTTGCCAATCATAGAAATGAGGTATCATGAACATTTTTTGTTTGAATTTATCTTCATGAGGATATTTTGGGTGAGAAACTGACATACCAACAAAGTCAACAAAATTCTGTATAACAGTAGTTTTGTCGATTTGTAATCTTGCAGCTTCCTTACCATGCTCGTCGGTGTTTTGCCCGTATTCTTGTTTTGGTTTTACCTCATTACCAATAGTCTGACAACCAATGAATCTATGTCTACCAAGTCCTTTGAACTTGTTATCGTTTGAATCTCTACCGCCTCCTTGGATTAGCGGAATTTGGTCTTGTCCGTAACCCCAGTCCCCGACTCCAAAATCGATCTCATAACGGTTAAACAAATCTGTAATATATCGTGCCTGATCCATAGGGTGCTCAGCTGGCCTTGGGTCAATCCATGCAAGCTGATAGCGATTACTCTTACGCCAATGAATAACAATTGAAGCAACAGTTTTCGACGCAGTTGGTCCGCTACCAAAGTCAACTCCACCTAGCACCCTAATCTCATTTCCATATATTGCTTTCAGATCAATGACTTCATGGGGTAAAAGCAATTTCAAATAATTAACATAGCATTTCTCTACCATATCTGGAGTGATTGGTCTACGTTCAGCTTTGTAAAACTCCCCGCGACAATGAGAAAGATACATTGAAAGTGGATAGTGTTTTTTCTGATATTCAATTGAAAGTTCTGGCTGAACGCGATATTTGTTTACTGCATCATGAATCGTTAGCGGAACATGAGGGAACATTTCTTGAGGGAAATGATAACCTCGGTAATCTTTGTTTGCAGGATTTTGAGCCACCCACTTTCCAGACAAAATTTTTGCGAGTTCTTCGGGTGGGTTAACGATTGCTCCAAAAGCGTCAAATTGTAATTTATCCCTCCAATCGGGATCATCATAAAACCATTCCCTTTGATCTGTACGTTTCCACATTCGGTGATACTCACTTCCAGCTTCTCCGCCAATTCCAAAACAATACACCCGTCCATGAGTTTTAGAGAGTGAATACATGGCGACTGGCAAATAACCCACATCTTGAGCTTGTGCCTCGTCAAGAATGAGAGCCTCGTTAGATTTTCCCTCAACTGCGTGATACTTGTTTTCATCTGTAACAAGGTAAATGACCGAGCCATTTAGAAGTTTAATACGTCCAACGTTGGCTTTTCCATGTGGTAGGTAACTTGCCATTTTTGGATTGGCGATAAAAGTTTCCTGTCTTAACCTCTGTTCAGAAAATGCAGATCTGTGATTTTCATCATCTACTACATAAGTAACTTCACATCCTGGTTTTGAAAGTGCAATCCAGGATATCAAAGAACTGGAGTTTGTAGTCTTGTATGTCTGACGACCATTGACAAACATTTGGTGTGGGTGGTCGTCCAAAAGTGGTTCAATCCAATACGGATCTTGTTTAAAGTGTAATGGATTTCTTCCAATCATCGGACGAAACTCCTTGATAAAATCAATGAGGTTGTTAGGAACTGGAGAGTTTTGTAATGCCTGTGCTTTCTTTTCGTTTAGGATTTTTTCAATCTGACCTAACCGAAACGAGTCGGAGTGTACCAATGGTTACTTCCACTCGTCTTGAGTTTTTAATTCTTCTTCCGCCTGTAAAACTGGGCTAACTGACATGGCGATATCTTCGGCACTAACAGTAGATAGTGCTTTTTCGACTGACTGTAATCTTCTTTGGAACTCATGGGACTTTTGTAATCCGCTGTATAATTGGGCTTGATACCCCGTGGCCTGGGACAGTTTAATCATTAAATCATAATCTTTTTCACTATCGGCTTTTTTTGAAACCTTGTGAAATTCCTGTGCGAGAATATCCATAATGCTGACGGTAATCTTACCGACATGACTTGCATCAGCCCATTCTCGTTTCATAATCGCCCTCTCTAATAATCGCTTTAAAATATTTCTAATCGTAAGGAATATTGTTTTTTTGTAATAATTGCCTCAAATAGATCTTAATTTCTGCAATATCTGACTCCATTGTTGTAATTCTTGACTCGTATTCCTTATGGTTATTTTGCTCCCCTGAGAGTCGGTCAATGGCATCCCTCATTCGGAGAAAGCATTGTTCTTTCTTCCAAAAGTGCCTTGCAATAAAAATTACAAGTCCTGACACTGGTACTAGAACACCTAACACAATGTCAAGATTTAATAATAGTTCAACCATGGGTTAGGTCTAATCTAATAACTTATAGTAGTTTTTCAAGTATGAACTCTATTACATTTACAGTGACAGCGTTGCCACACATCTTGTATCTTTGAGTATCTGAGATCTCATCACCCTCGACTCCGTATTTTGTGTAATCGTCTGGGAATCCCTGTAATCTTTCACACTCTTTTGGAGTGAGTCGTCTGACGGTTTTTTCGACTCCCTCAAACATTACACCATGTTTGTCCTGTGCTGTCAGTGTAAACGATTCTTCACCGTCGTCCTTGACCCTCCTACCATTCTGGCGTTTTACTGGTCGATCTGGGGTAAGTACCGCCTTGATCAGCGTCCTTTGTCCGTGGTTGTCCTGACCCTTATAGTAATTCGAGTCAATGCAGTTTGCGACGTTTCCAAGGTCGCGTAATCTGTCGTGATCCTTGGTAACAGCGTAAACCCCAGTCATTTTACCCATTCCACCTGGATGAGCCCTCAGAGTCCTTGACGGTCCCTCAGTACCGTAGATTCGGTAACTGTCGCGGTCAGATCCCTTGACGGTATCTAGTCTGGATTCTCCAGCATCTTCTTGGTCGTTTCCGCGGACAGGAAATACTTGGGGTCGACCTGATCCTCTAAGATATCCGATAATGAAGATACGCTCTCGGTTTTGCGGTACGAAATATTTGCTATTGAGCACTTGCCATTCTGCATCGTACCCGAGTTCATCCAGCGTTGCGAGAATGTTTGCAAACGTTTTCCCTCCATCGTGATTAATGAGTCCTTTAACGTTTTCAAGTAGCAAGTATCGAGGTCGTTTTTGCTTTGCAATCCGAGCAATTTCAAAAAATAGCGTGCCTCTTGACTCCTCAAATCCGAGCCGCTTTCCCGCAACTGAGAAAGCCTGACAAGGGAACCCTGCAACGATTCCGTCGAAGTCTGGGAGTTCGTCTGGCTCGATTTTGGTCGCGTCTTGGAAGATTGGGACTTTCGGAAAGTGTCTGGCATAAACCCGTCTAGCGTACTCATCTATCTCGCACGCTCCTATTATTTCCTGACCCGCTCTTTTGAGTGCCAGGTCGAATCCTCCAATCCCCGTAAAGAGGCTTAACCATTTCAATCCTCATCCTCCATTTCACAGCCCTCGTCATGGTCGCCATCCAGGCCTCCGCAATACTCACAGGTTTCCATGGAGCGTCCACCGCTGGGTCGATCAAACTTTGGCAAGTTTTTTCTCCACTTCGTCTAATTCTTTCAAAAATTCATCCGAATCGTCGGCACGGTCAAAATAACAGTCATTACACAGGAACTTGTCTATTCCCTCCTGTTCGCTGGCGTGTGTCATGCCAGCCTGCTTGCCCCACGTTGCACGGGGCAATTTTCGCTCTTTTCGCCATTCTTCGAGTTTTTTGATCTGCATGGCGGTTTCGGGGTGGAATATCTCAACAAGTTTTGCCTCCCCTGGTTTTGAGAAACAACCGCACAAACAATCCCCTGAAATGTGCAAAGTATCGTAAACTGGGGATCTTTTTAGTCCCTCTTTGACATAATATTCGTACATCCATGAATCTGACTTGTATAGCATCGGTGAAATGAAAATCATCTTTCCGTCCTGATAAACTTCCGAACTTGCGTTAATTCCGCGTCTTACGCTTTCTTGCTGGCGTACACCGCTCAAAATGGCTGGTCTTTTGCCAGTAGCGTACACTTGTTGAATAAACCCCCTCATTGGTATGTATTTGAGGTATCTCATGATGAAAGTGTGTACGGCTGGACCTGGAAAGCCATCCTCCTTGACAATCTGTTCAAAAGTCCTTTTTGGGTGAACTATGTATAATCTCCACCCCATTTTCCTACAATATTTGATAACAAAGTCTTTTGCCTCTTTTACAGCGATTCCAGTGTCACAGAAAATACAGCCCTTGAAAATATGTGGGAACTTTGTGGCTGCAAAGTGGGCTACCACTGACGAATCCTTGCCCCCTGACAGTCCGACATACAGCGAATCTATCTTGTAATCCTTGACACCCTCTCTTACTATTTCTTCGGGTGTCTTTTCTGGGGTAATAGAGTCACGCAACCCGCTTTCTATCATCATATCCATTTTCCTTTCTTTTCTTATTTGCTTTTACATAAGTCGGCTCACAATCGTCGTGTTTGAGGTGGTTTATTACCCGAGTGTTTCGGGCTTTGAGTTGTTGGTCATTCATGGCAATCACACTCACATTTTTTGTTATAATGCCTTTTACCAGTACATTGACTATGTTTGCCGATTTGACACCTATGACTCATTTTGAGATCAAGTATGCCAAAGGCGGTTTGACTTTTCACTTGGTAGGGCATTTCTCTAACTCCTTCGATAATTTTGCTAACTCATGGCATCGACTCTGCAGGGTTCTTGTTGTTATCCCTGCTGCATTGGCTAGGGTTTCCATTGAAACCCAACCCTTTGGCCATTGTGGAGCGTCCTTGTTACCTGGCATAGTACCCCACCATGAAAGTGACGGTGGCAAAAGCCATACCGATAACTATGCCAGTAAATAGGGCTTTGTAGATTGGATCACTCATACCCACTCTACCCTTTGAAGTTTCTTTTTTGCGTCGACATGATTGCATACCCATATTGCGGTTTGTCCCTCAACCAGGAGTAGTGTTTTTTCGTCCTCGTCTACTTTGCACTTGCATTTCTGTGCTTTTACATAAACGTCGGTCATGACCACTCCACCCTTACCTTAGTTACCCAACAATGCGGATCTACGCATTTGAAAGTTTCACTTTGCTTGATGGGCTGGTATGTTCCCGAATAGTCACTTGTTTGTGTTGTAGATACTGACCATGGTATGCCTGGAGAATCAGGCAATACGTCACAAGGCTGTCCACATTCTGGACATTTGCAGACAAAATCATTGTGCATCCTCGAGAGCCTCCTTGTATAATGTATTAGCCAATTTTATGGCATCCTCGGGGTAGGTGTCTGCTCGTACATGAATGGTAGCCCGTTTCTCGCCCTTGGTGTTGTCGTTACTGATTTTGATATCGTAGTTGTGCTCGGTGTGATATATCTCGGTCATTGTATCAGATTCAACCCCTCGTCAATTGCTTGTTTGAGTACGGAGCTGTATGATACGGTTCTATTCTCTGCCTGAGTACGCCTAATCTGTATAGCACGTATTTTACGATCCTGTTCCTCCGTAACTGTGATACACTTGGTTATCGTCATGCCTCCCCCTCCATAAACAAATTGAGTGCAGGCATAACCTCATCTGGCTCGCGTAGCGAGCCCTTTTCTGAATTGTTCATGAATAAGTTATCTGAATGGTAATATAATAACTTTAATCATTGCACCAGCGTCCGCGTCTGTATGAGCGTCGCGAGTTTCTCCCCTTTTTTCCTTTCTCACAATTTATGCAGATATCTCTTAGGTCGCTGTTTTTGAACTCGCATCGGGAACATTCCCAGTAAGGTTGGTTCGGATCAAGTATTCCAGGACCCTTTGCCATTTAGACTACACCCATAGTCTAAACTTTTTCTAGGCCTAAAAAAAATTTTTGGGTACTTTTTTTGTTCGGGGGTGGGTTGGGGTAGCACGGACCAGGCGGGATTTTTTTCTTTGGAGCCTCAACTTTTTCCCCGTCTTGGCTTGCTCTTGTTAACTTATCCAGCCCCCGCCCCGCCTTACTTCTTGGCGTGGTTTGCGGGTTGGGCTGGCTAATCATTACCATGTTAATGTCTTAATCATCTCCAGAGTGTGGGGGGTATCCCAAAAAATACCATGAAAAATAAACAAGCTCTACAAGCTCTATCAAATTACCTATTGAAATAAACTACAAGAAAAATAATACAAAATCTGAGGGAGTAAGTGAAAAAAAACATAGAGCTTATAGAGCTAATTCAAGAAATCGCCCCCGCGACAAAAACCGCCAAAAATGGCAAAAAATAACAAAATATGAAAAAACACGCCTAAAAAACGCAATAAGATTTAATTAATAACTTATCCAAAAAATAAGACATGGAGAACAGAACAATTGTCCAGACAAGTGCTAAAAACTTCGACGATTTGTTAAACACATTCAAAGCACTTGATAACACAATCATGGAGGCTTTGGCATGAGTGTTATCGTAAAAAATGAAATTGAGAAAGTGTTGAACGCTTCACACACACACACTCAAGCAAATTACCCCGCTGTGATGATTCACACGCTATTAAAAAGCGGGGGCTCAGCAACAAAAACGCACATCGCTGAGAAATTAGCCAAAGCCAACCAAAGCGAAAATGTCGCTTATTTCCGTGCTGTCCCAGTGTTCAAACGAAATAAGTCAATCCAAACCATCGTTAACATTGAGAAAGTCGATAAAGAGGAGATTTACAGCATAAAGCATTATGCAGAAATCTCAAGCGATGAGAGAGCCAAGTTAATGAGATTGGCTACCCAAAAAGCCAAAAAATGGGAGTGCGTGGAAGCATGAGAGCCGAAGAAGTCCGCGATTTAGTGCTAACATCATACCGCTATAGCTCAGATGATGCGGGCTGGATAGGCTCTTATGAGGTGTGTTGTGAATGTGGTTTACTCTTACCACTTGACAAAATAGCAGAGCACACCGCCCAACCATGCCCCACAGATTACGAGATTTTGAAAGAACGCATGAGGCTGGACATTATCCCAGAGCTTGACAGAATCAAAACCCAATATTTTGAGGGTTATGAGGCTGAGGACATTGTAAGAGCAGAGCGTGAAATCTTAAAGGAGGAGTTCAATTTATGAGCCATTTTTTTTCAGGGCTTTTCAAAATCCCATCTGTTCCTGAGCCATTTTTTGGACTCTATCCAATGAATGAGGATATTATTTTTTTTAGTGTCGCTCATTTACTCGACTATTTAGGAAAAGATCACAAAGACAAGGATTTTTTTAACGCTGTGTGTTTTTCTTCCCTAGATAGCATTTTGGAGGTGTGTTTCAAATTTGATTAAGTTTGAAAAGTCAACCGACCCTCAAAACCTCATAGACTACGAAGCAAGAGAGGCAGAGCAAGCCCGCGAATATGCCAAAAAAGGCATAATTTACGGGAGTGCCTCTTATACTGATTTTGTCTGTGTCTGTGATGGCTTGCTAATGTATTTTGAAGCAGGCTTAACGGTTGAGGATGCTCTAAGCTCCGTAGCTATTGAGGGGTATCGTGTAGCCGATGCTTTCGGCTATGAGATGAGCGAAGCCGAAGCAAGACACCACCGCGAATATATCAAAAAATGCGGTTGGGATTGCTTTTGTGAGGTGTGCGAGTGATGAGCTGGCACAAGTTCAAAACCCAGCTAAGTAAAATTAGCAGGGACACAAGCCACTTGACAGATGCCGAATTAAGCCAGTTAATCGAGCAAGTGCAAAAAGTGCTTAATTCAATCCCAGAAGTGGACGCAAACGGGCGATTTATGGCAGATNNACTGCAAGCCCAAAGAGCCGACAGGATCGGCTTTAATTCCAAAATCCAGGAGGCTAGAAAATGACTAAGCGATTAAAAAACCGCGTTCATCTTTCTTTAAGTCAAAAGATGGAGGTTTTCAGCTTTGACCTTGACCCAAAAGAAAGCGGATGCCTTGACCGCTGTGATTATGGGATTAATGGCGTTTGTTACGTCGGCAACAATCCCCGCGAAAATTTCAAACCTCGCAAAACAAAACTCCAGAGGAACATGGAGTTTCTAAAATCTGATAAATTTAATCAGATTAAGTTTGAGATTCTCAGCACTCGATTAAGGGAATTCCGTTGGTTTAGTGCTGGAGATATTCCAGACTTGGAGAGTTTTAAGAAAATTGTTCAAGTTTGCCGTGAATGTGTGGGCGTTAAGTTTTGGATGCCTACAAGTCGCGACGATATCTTAAACCAATTCTTTGAGGTTGAGGGCTTGGCAATCCCTGAAAATCTCATTATTCGCCTAAGTGCCCCAATAATTGGCGAAAAAATGCCCGCTTTCATGGTGGATTTATGCCAAAAGTGGGGGGTAACTTGGAGCGAAACCACGTTAAACGAGAAAGAAGCCACGTGCCACGCTTCGCTTGATGGCTTGAGCTGTGAGATGTGCGAGGATTGCTTCCAATTAAAGCCCGTTGTCTACATGATACACGGAAGAAACGCCAGAGCACGAGCCAGCGGACTTAAAGAATTAAGGGGCTAAAACCCCTTTTTTTCAAAATCTTTATTAATTAATAAAAAAATAAGTTATTCATGGAGAACAGTTTAACAGACTCACAAAATGAGCAAACAGAAAAGCATTTTTTTAAAGTCGTGCGTTCTGATTACTCAAAAAATATCGCCTACATTGAGGCAAAAGATGAAGAAGAAGCCGAGAAAATCGCCCGAAATTCTCAGGGGGTTAAATGGGAAGATTGGACAGACGAACGAACAAGCGAATCTTACGAGGTGGAGTTGGATGAGTGAAGTCGGTCGCTATATTATCAGCCACTTAGAACAAGAAAAAAAGCACTTGTTGAAAGATCTTGAAATTTTTGAGGTCGGCAAGGGTGGCGACTTGGTAAACATCAGATTTTCAAAAGGCAACATGGATTTAATTTGGTTGTCCAATGATGTGATAAAATACATGGAAGAACAAGCGGGGCTTTACAGATATTCTCTATCTGCATTAGTTGTGTGGAGTTATCCAGAAATGGACAACGAACCCGCAAAAGTAGAGCTGGAAGCAATTTTTAGGCTGGGGGGTTTTTCTTGAGTGACATAACAAGACGCGAATACATAGAGCGAACCGATGCAATCAAAGCCCAGACTAGAGCCATTGAAAAATTAACTGAGGCAATAAACAGGAGGACGCATTTTTCTTGAACTTCTTGGATTATAGCGAGGACGCTTTAGACGAGGAGCTTTTTTCAGCAAGAGAAAAAGCAG
>JABAOC010006557.1_pt2 | contig 22456 bp, 21 predicted proteins | sample 7062161 | NCBI WGS metagenome assembly JABAOC01 (sample SAMN14538625, study PRJNA623070) | marine sediment metagenome | biome: marine biome [ENVO:00000428]; feature: marine pelagic biome [ENVO:01000023]; material: deep marine sediment [ENVO:00002113] | place: India: Gulf of Khambhat ... | reverse complement strand
AAGCCACCGGACCATGCGACCAGGATGCCGCTGAAGACAAGCGATGTTGTTATAACAGATTTAAATTGAAAATATAGGATCAGGAAAATTATAAACAAGGCAACCGGCAGAACAACCGCAAGGGTCTTCTGAGATCTTATCTGGTTTTCATAGTTACCTGCAAAGGTATAGCTTACACCAGGTGGCAGGACAAACTGACCGTTGTCTATTTTTTCTTGCAGGTATTGCTGGCATTCTTCCACTACATCTACTTCAGCCTCACCTGCTTTCATGTCGAAAAGCACATAGCCGGTTAGGAAAGTGTCTTCACTCTTGATGACTTGTGGACCACGTACGTATCGGATTTCAGCTAATTCTGTCAATGGTATTTGTGCTCCATCCGATCCAGGCACCAGTATTTTCCTCATCGTCTCAATTTCGTCTCGTAATTCTCGCTGATACCGCACGCGGACCGGAAATCGCTCACGCCCCTCGACAGTGCTCATGATTTTTCGACCACCGATGGCAATCTCAACTACATCCTGAAAGGCACGTACGCGCACTCCATATCGCGCAAGAGCTTTTCTGTCAGGCACTATTTCAAGATATGGCTTTCCAACAATGCGATCGGCGATAACTGCAGCGGGCTCGACACTTGGAACTTCTTTCAAGAGTTGTTCAATTTCAAGGCCCACCTTTTCTATTATTTCCAGACTAGGCCCTTTAATCTTGACACCCATCGGAGCTCGCATGCCGCTTTGAAGCATTACGATACGAGCTGCAATAGGCTGGAGCTTCGGAGCCGATGTAGTTCCCTGGATTTCAGTCGCCTTAAGGATTTCATTCCAAATATCATCCGGGTTCTTGATATCGGGTCGCCACTGTCGATATGGTTGGCCTGAAGCGTCGGGGATAAGATTTCCGTTCGGGTCATAGACGAAATTCGGGAGCGGATTTCCGTCTTCGTCCTCAATGAATCCGTCATAGCGGAACTTGACTCGGTGTCCGTCCTTGTCGGTGATATACTCGGGCTTGTAGTTGATGACCGTTTCGATCATGGAGATGGGAGCGGGATCGAGTGGTGTTTCAGCCCGGCCTATCTTGCCAACAACAGTTTCAACTTCCGGTATGCTTCGTAAAGCCATATCCTGCTTGCTCAGCACATCCATAGCCTCACCAATAGATGCATGAACCATCGTGGTAGGCATAAGCAGGAACGAACCTTCGTCCAGTGGCGGCATGAACTCTTTGCCAAGACCCGGGAATGTATCGGTAGCCTTAGTCCAGAAGGTAGTTTCCCTGACTTTCTGAGGCTCGATACCGAGTTTGCCCGATGTATTGGGGATGCCGGAAAAGATTGTATCAAAGCCCAGCCATATCGAGCCCCCCAACAACAAGAGCAAACAAGGGACTGACAAAAACAACAATTTGTGATCCAAGCACCACCGCAGAATGGAAGGATAAAAGTGCTGAAATACCCTGAAGAACGCCAGCAGCCCAGCGACCAGCCCTGCAACAAAAATAAAGTTCCTAAGAAACCCACGCTCAGGTCCAACCGGTTCCCAGTGTTCGCTTAGAAGCACAGCTACAAAAACAACCGCTAATAAGTTTGCTACCCACGGCGCAAAACGCAGAAACTTATCCGGTATATAATCCCTGGTCAGGTAATAAATTCCGAATAGTATAAGAACTACCCCAGCCCACCAGTTCAGCAAAAAACCGGCAGAAACACCGATCAAAACCAGGAGCAAATGTAAAGTGACCCGAATTTTCTTACCAGTGAGAGAAGTTCTGGAACAGAACAGCAGGTGAGCTGCAGGTGGAATAATGGTCAAGGCAACGATAACCGAAGCTATCAAAGCAAAAGTCTTGGTGAAAGCTAATGGTTTGAAGAGCTTACCCTCAGCTCCTATCATTGTGAAAACTGGTAGAAAACTGACAACGGTGGTTGATACGGCCGTTAGAACAGCGCTACCTACCTCACTGGCAGCACGATGAATCACCATTAGACGGTCTGCTTCCGGTGGTGCTTCATCGAGGTGACGCAGTATATTCTCACAAATTACGATTCCCATGTCCACCATTGTTCCTATTGCAATGGCAATACCTGAAAGGGCCACAATATTAGCATCTACACCAAAGAATTTCATCGCAATAAAGCACATCAGGACAGCAATAGGAAGCAATCCACTGATCAAAATACTGCTCCTCAGATGCATAACCATGAGGATAACGACGATGATTGTGATCAGGATCTCCTCGCTTAAGGCACTGTAGAGTGTTCCGAGTGTTTCGTATATTAAGCCGGTACGGTCATAGAACGGCACAATATTGACCTGACTTATGGTTGCCCAGCTCGGCCAATTTTCCACTGGTGTATTGCGAAGATGAGTCAGCCATGAATCCTGGTTGATTTCAGAACTACTATAACTTTGAAATCCGTACTCCTGTCCATAGAGTCGAATCTGGTCTGCAGTTACCTGGGAAAAGTCAAGATGGACCTTTGAAGGCAAGCCAGGGCTAATCTCATCTATCTTCTTTTTGACATTCTTAATTACGGCTAGTGGATTGTCGCCATAACGGGCTACAACAACTCCACCAACAGCTTCGGCCCCTTCTTTATCGAGTGCTCCTCGTCTCAAAGCCGGGCCTTGTGTTACTGTTGCGACATCTTTTACCAGGACCGGAACATTGTCAACAACCTTAACGACACTGTCTTCAATATCTGAGAGATGCTTGATAAAACCTACGCCGCGTATAAAGTATTCAACCCGACTGAGCTCAATAGTTTTGGCACCTACATCGATATTTGAGCCCTTAACAGCCGCATACACATCAGCGAAGGTGACATTGTAGGCCCGCATTGCATCGGGGTCGACATCCACCTGATATTCTCGAACAAAGCCTCCTACAGAAGCTACCTCGCTCACTCCGTCTGCCGAAAGAATACCATAACGAACATACCAGTCCTGAATAGTGCGCAGCTCTTCCAAATCCCAGCCACCACAGGGATTGCCCTGTGGATCCTGGCCTTCCAGTGTATACCAAAAAATCTGCCCAAGGGCAGTAGCATCGGGTCCTAAAGCGGGTTGAACCCCTTCAGGTAACGTCCCGGCCGGCAAACTGTTTAGTTTCTCCAACACGCGGCTTCGTGACCAATAAAAGTCTATATGTTCTTTGAATATAATATAAATAGACGAAAATCCGAAGAACGAGTAGCTGCGAATCGTTTTAACTCCAGGCACGCCGAGCAACGAAACAGTCAGAGGGTATGATATCTGGTCTTCGACGTCCTGAGGAGACCTACCCATCCATTCGGTAAAGACGATCTGTTGGTTTTCGCCGATATCGGGGATTGCATCGACAGGAACAGGCCTTCGCATTAATCCGCCGACATCCCAATCAAAAGGAGCAACTATAATACCCCAGCCGACCGCAAATATGACGATCAGTGCAACCACAAGTTTATTTCTAAGGCAGAAAAGGAGTAGCTTGCCCATCAAAGATTTCTGCTCTGCCGTCAATTCATCAGTTAAACTTTCACTCATATCAATTATCTTTCTATTTCCAGATTTCTTTCGGTCCAATGACTTCTTCAACGCCACCGCATTGCAGCATCTGCTCACCAAAATATGGATTACGCGTCTGATCATCTAATTGAAGCCAATCAGCGCCCTTATTGTCGAATGCCATCGGACAATGCAATAAATAGAATGGCCTATCTAGTGTCGAGCCGAAATACCTAGCTACTTCAGTTAGATGTTGCGAAAGGAGATAGAAGTCTTCACGCTGGGATTTAATATCCTCAGTCTGGACAATCCCTGAGAGGATCGTCTGAATCCCAGTTGAAGCTTTCATCCACTTTTCATGGTCTTCACCAGTCACTAATCCCATATTCACAGCTTTGGTTGCTTCAAGAGCGTCTTTTGCTACCTCGGCTGTGGAACCGCTATTGTCGTTGGCGAGGGCCTGTTGCATCGCAAAATAGCCGTCGAAGACTTTTGTCAGTTGAAGTCGGAATTCACTATTGATGGATGATCTTGCCTGCATAGTATGATCGTGCACAAGACCAAACTTGGCTTTCGTGGATTTGAGCGTTTCTGACAATCCTAATGCAATCCTTTTGGCGTCCTTGAGTGTCTGAGCTTCCATGCCTTCGATCGCATCATTTTTCAGCCTCATGGATAGTTCCATCCACAACATGTGCGTGTGGCCGGTTAGCTCCTTCATGTCGACATCCTTGAGTGCCCGGTCAAATGTGGCAAAGGCTGATTGGATGGTGTCAATGTCTTCACTGGCAGCCGCTTTTTCGGCATTTTCCCCCGCTGTCAACACAACTCTAAACTGGTACTCAAACACCGCAGGCAGCTCGACGGCGGCTTGACCGGCAGTGTCATCTTGTGACGTTTTAGGCCCATGGTCATGCATACCGCCTCCACCGGCTCCTTCGGGAGTCATCATGCTCGGCTTGGCCATAATTTGGAGACTGCTGTCGATTTTGAAATTACCCTTTACGACGACGAGTTCGCCCTCGCTCAGGCCGTGTCGAACAAGGTAGTAGTCACCTGCGCGAGGCCCGAGCACAATTTCCCGCCCTTCGAATGTAGGCTTGTCTGTGTTGGGTACCTGCACATACACAATAGCACGTGTACCAGTAACAAGAGCCGCTGAAACCGGTATTACAAGAGGCTTCTGAGCTACCTCGGGATCATCGCTGACATAACCAAGCGATTCGGTCGTGACCAGGGGCATTTGACAGACATCACATTTGCCTGAATTCGACCTGATTACTTCTGGATGCATTGGGCATATCCATTTACTTGTCAAGGCGGCTTCCATGATGCGGCCGCCCGCAGCCACTTCGGCCCGAACAATAGCTTTAACAAACATGCCCGGTTTTAGCCTCCCATCCGCATTGGGCACATTGAGACGGACCTTAATCGACCGTGTCTTTTCGTTTAAAATAGGGTCGATAAAGCTGATGGTACCTTTGAAAGTACTACCTGGATATGAAACGGTCGTAAATTCCACTTCCTGCCCGTAACGCAGCCATTCCAGATCAGACTCATACGCATCCATCTTCACCCAAACCTGGGTAAGATCAGCGATGGTGTAAATCCGGGTGCCCGTTTGAACGTACATTCCCTCAAGGGCGTTTTTGTGTATTACTATACCGCTCGAAGGTGCATAAATAGTCATATGGTCCTGAACTTTGCCCGTTTTTTCGATTTCCTCGATCTGCTCGGCTTTAAGTCCCCATAATCTTAACTTCTCTCGGGCTGCGGTCACTGTGGACTCGGTCATTTCCCGCATGACACTTAGTTTGGTTTCTTTGATGTTCTTGACCGCCTCAAGGGCTTGAAGCAGTTCTTCCTGTGCACTTATCAACTCAGGGCTATAAAGGTAAACCATATGGTCACCTTTCTTGACAGGGACTCCCGTGTAATCCACATAAAGTCTATCCAACCTTCCGGGTAACCACGCCGTAATATAGGCCAGCTTTGTCTCATCGTAGTCCACCTTACCTACCATCCGAACCTCGGCAGACACGAATTTACGCTCAACCGGAGCCACTACGATATCCATCAGCTTTTTTGCGTTTTCACTGATGGTTAACTGGCGCATTCCGCCCTCCATTTCACCGGTCGATGCAGGTATCAACTCCATATTACAGATTGGGCATAAACCCTTTTTCGGCAATCGTATTTGTGGGTGCATTGAGCATGTCCAGACCTGGGGCACTGCTTTGGTCTTACTTGCAGTTGCAACTTCCTGGCTGGACGGCTCTTTTGACCGACCCAGCCGGCCAAGCCAGAAACCTATCACAAGAACTAAGATCAAAACAGCGAATATGGCCAACTTGATCCCTACTCTCGCACAAATTTTCGAAATCTTCTCTCCAAGAGCTTTCATATATAATGTCCCCAAAAAAATTAATGAGCTATCAATACGAGGATGAAATGAACTATTGCAGAAACTAATGTAATAATACCAAGGCGTTTGTGCCACTTGAGGAGAAATTTTGGCTTCCTGCGGCGTAATAGAGCCGCAGCAACCGTCAACACAAGTAATGATAAGGTTATAATTCCAACAGGTTTAATGAATCCGGCCAAAGTCAACTCGTAACCAGGACCTTCGCGTTCTTGGTCCAATTGTGCTACTATCCCACCAAACTGTGGTAGAAGGGGAAGATACTTTTCCGGGTTTTTGGCGAAAGCGGCTTTGCAGTTATTGCAGCAAAAATATACTCTTTTACCTTGATAATCAGTAAAAATGTCTGGATTTACCTTCATATCCGGCATTACTGGACAGAAATCATTTGTTTCTTGTGTGTGTTCTGAACTGGCAGGCGTACTATCATGGTCGTGGACATGAGTATTTTCTTCAGCCGAATAGGTTGCCGGCAAAAAGATAAACAAAACTATCAAAACACCTATCCGTACCGACCGCTTTTTCTGCTTCGAATCTCTGCTCATCATCTGCATCAAATTTGATAATATGTCAGCTTTCTGTCTCATAATAGAAAATCCCCTTGTTCTAATTCTCTTTTGTCTCAACAGTATCGTTATTAATGTCTGCCGGCTCATTTTCATTTCCTGTCTGCGGTATTTCCCTGCCCACAAGCATCTCGATTTTGGCTAAACTCTGTGCATAGTCAGCAAGGGCCCACTCATAGGCGAGAGCGAATTCCAGTAAGATTCTCTGGGCGTCAATAAGGTCTGTAAAATTCCCGGTGGCAGCCCGGAAATCCGATTCCGTTACTTTCAAGGATTCCCTTGCTTTAGGTAAAAGTGCATCGCCGTATAAATCGATCTTTCGCTTGGCATCTCTGAAACGATACGATGCCAACTTCAATTCCGAACTAAGAGAATTAGTCTTTTCTGTCCTGTCTTGCCTGGCAGCGTAATATCGGGCTTGCGCCTCACGAACACCTGCATCGTATTTCTCACGCCAAAGCGGCAGGTTTAGCGATATCATGGCAACCACAGGGTCCTTTCCATTATCTGGTGGATTGCCTACGGAAGAAGTATCCGTGTCGATGAAATTCAATCCGAGATTGAAATCCGGATAGTAGTCCTTTCTTGCCAGTTCAATAGCGTGCTTATTGCGGTCTATCTCGAAGTCGAGGGCTTTAAGCTCTGGATTTTCAGCCATAAGCTCAGCGAGTAGTTCCTTGTCTACCACATGCGCATCCTTGAGTTTAATTTCACTGGGCCATGGAATGTCGGCTTCAACCGGCCGATTCAAAGCTGCATTTAGACGAGCGACAATGGGCTGCCGCAGGTCAAGCAACGTCTGATAACGATCTTCCAGCTTACCTGTCTCCACCTGAGCTCGAATAACATCAGGGTGTGTTCCCACGGCGGCCTTGTATCGGCTCCTTGCAACGCTCTCCAAATGTTTGACTAAATTGATGTTTTCTTTCGTTACGGCAACGCTTTTCGCCAAATAGTAGTATTCATAATATGCGGCCTTTACCTCGAAGAAAAGTTTAAGCTTGGCTGCATCGTAGCGCTTTCTGGCAGCATTTGCCGCTTCGGCCGCAACATCGCCACGGAGATTGAGTTTTCCGAACCAGGGAAACGCCTGGGCGATGCCAAAGCCCTGCCGCTGCGGTCCAACACGCGTCTCCACCTCCTGAATATAGTACAGATAGGTGAATTTCGGGTCAGGCAGTGTCTTGACTTGAGGCACCTGTTCCAATGCGGCCTTCCAACGGTTAAAGGCTGCTTCAAGGCCGGGATTGTTCAAGGCCCCATAGGCAAGATAGTCCGAAAGACCAGATGATTCTGTCAGTTTGGGAAGCCTCGGTGTATCCGGAATATTCGCGGTAGCAACAGAACTGTGGGCAATATTATGAATTTCCGGGCTATAATGGTCAAGTTTGTATCCATCCTGCTCGGATGCACATCCCGACATAAGCAGGAAAATGATCATCACAGATGTTGTCTTTATTCCAGATTTTCCCATCTGCTGCACCTTTCGAAAAGAACCTGAGTCCGCCGCAAAATATAAGATTATACAATACACCTCTATCTTAGGACAATCAACCTTAATCTACTCTTTTTTTGATAAGTTAGTTACAAGGCTGGGAAACGAAATCCCCTCTCCCCAGCCTTGTAATCCCTTTAGGTAGCGAATCCCATGAACGGTCAATGTCTGTGTCCGGTGTGAATTTGTGATGGTTCCGGTTTTGCTTTGGCCAGTTTGGCCTGCTTCTGAACATTGGTGAGCTTATCCCACGTTGAAGGGCATCCATAACAGCAGAAAGCAACCTTCTGGCCCTTATAGTCCCTTACCAGAATCTTTGTTACCTTGTCAGGATTAATGGGCAAGCCCATAATGGGACAGCGGTTGTTTACGAATTGTGGTTTCACATGCTTGCCGAGAGCTCCGTGAATAGCCATAAGCATCTTTTGAGCTTTATGCAGCTCAGCCAGTGCGGTCTTCTTGTCGCCGGATTCTATGGCCTTAGTGGCTTTGTCAATTGATAGCATCACTATCGGCAGATTTTCGGTGTGTATTTTTTCGAGGCTTAAGGTCTCGGCCATCATAGAGTGTTTCATATCCATTTTGGCCATTTGTCCGTGAGGAACAGCCCCGGTCTTTGTCTGTGCCAAAGCATAGGTGGCGGTTGTGCCCGCTATTGCAGCTATGCCAATGACAACGACAACTTTGACTAATCTTCTTCTGTTCATTTTTCATTCTCCTAAATAAAATCACATTTGTTATTGACCTGGAGACGGTACGCTCCACTATAATTTACTTTTACAATAAAATATAAGGCTGGGAACCGAAATCACATCTTCTCTTCTCAACCTTGTAATACCTTACAGCCGAAAGTCTTACGACCGGTCAGTGTTTATGCCCGAGACGAATTTGCGTCAGATCAGTGTTTCACTTTAGGTAATTTGGCCTGCTTCTGAGCATCGGTGAGCTTATCCCAGGTTGAAGGACACCCGGCACAACAAAAGGCAACTTTCTGGCCTTTGTAATCCCCTATCAGATTCTTTGTTACCTTTTCAGGATTAATGGGCGAGCCCATTATTGGACAGCGGTTGTTTGCAAACTGTGGTTTCACATGCTTACCGAGAGCGCCGTAGATTGTGATAAGCGTATTCAGAGCTTTATCCAGTTCGGCTAGTACGGTCTTCTTGTCGCCGGATTCTACGGCCTTGGCGGCTTTGTCGATTGATAGAATCGCAATCGGAAGCTCTCTTGAGTGTATCATATCAAGGCTTAAAGTCTCGGCCTTGACGGGTCTCTTCTCGGGGTTTGAAGCATTGAACCTGACGGCTTTCTTATCAATGCTTGAAATTCTGGTCCTGGCGCGTTGTCTCTCAAGGTTTGGAGCCCTGGTCCTTACGGGTTTCTTCACATCCATCTTGGGTGTTTGGCTATGGTTTGGGTGGCAATGATTAGCTTTAGTTTGAGTCAGAGGAAAGCTTGCTGCTATTATTACAGCTACACCGATGGCAATGACAACTGTGGCTAATCTTCTTTTGTTCATTCATCATTCTCCTAAATAAAATTGTATTTGCCCTTAACTTGGAGACGATACACTTCAAAGCTATCTTACGTATCCCCAGTTCCAATCAAAAAATAAAGCATTCTTGCATAACGACTCATAGGTGCTTGCGCTTGAACTTTGAATATCCGCCATCCCGACAAAAACGCTAATTTCGAAGAATACAGAGAACGCTGGCACTATCGGTTTTTCAAGTCCCTCGAATACTTTCGGTTATCGCAAAGTCCATGGTTCGCATTCGTTCCCTACATTTCGTCTATTTTGGGTGAGCCACTATATCTGACCCAAGAGCTCTGTGTTGCTAAAGACACACTTAGGCTCTTATTTTCATAACTTAAACTCTGATCAAAGTTGGGCTACTTTGTGTGCGAATAGCTTGGGATGCGTAACCCATCTGCTCTCTGGCCGTAGTAGATCTTTTCATAGTTCGACCGGCGAGCATATCCCTCCTGGCAGCCAGCAACCATTCCTACAAGTGCTAACAACACTATTAACAATACTAAATTTATCATCTTCATTGTGATTCTCCTTAAAAACTAAGTTAACATTATCACCTTGCTATCACTAACTAAACGAACTTTTAAGCTCTAACGTTCCCAGAAAAATTAATTTTTTGAAATTTGAGATCAATTGTTTCTTTCTGCCTTTATTGGGTCCTTTATTCTTGTTGGTTCCAATTCGCAAACGGAAATGCAACTTGGAGTGTATTGTGGAATATTCTGGTCTAATAATATTGATGTTTTGGAGGCAACGGCTCATGTTCTTCATAAGAGTTATTCGAACCGAGTACACGTTATCCATTAAACTGCAAATGCCCAGTCATTCAACGATTGTCCTGTGTAATAAGGTTTTTAAATTGGAAATCCCAACAGAAAGGAGAATAAATCTATTAAATTGTTTTTGAACACATAAATAATAGTGCAGACCCAAGGTATAGAGAGTATTATCCTGCATAGATTGTAGAAATAAAAAGGCTGGCAATAAACAATGCCAGCCCTTTTCTCCTTTTTGGAGGTTGTTCTGATAGATACGGTCATGGTCGAACCATACCGCTCATATCTATCGTAACTTGTGTAGCCAAACTTTCAATACTGTCATACAAGACCTGGATGATGTATTTACCATTGTGGGCAAACGCTCCTGGGTCCTTATTGACGTAATGATAGTTATACGTAGCCCTTATCAAACGTGCAGTGTGGACGTTATACGCATTGCTGCGAACCATTTCGTCCTCATCGGCTACGCCATTGCCGTTCGTATCAACGAAGACATAGGGATAACCGCTGCCGTATGCAAGCGGAACGCCGGATACGTTTGCAGCATAATCCTGAATTGCCACGAACAGTATTTCATGAAGGGTTTCGATTTCCCCTGCAATTCCTTCTTGCGGATCGCCGTCACCATCGTAGTCAGTTGTGCCTTTACGGATGTCTTCAGGTCCGCTTATACCCTTATGACAGAAGTTGCAGGTCTCCTCCCTGACATGAAGGCTGTGGGCATCGTGGCAATCAATGCAGTTATCAAGGCTGCCTGTATGATTGAACTTGCCATTGTAAACCTTCCCCTGGTATTCGTAAGCACCTTGAGCTTCCGTACCAAACATCGTCACTCCGGCGACAAAGTAGTGAACATTTCTGAAGCTCATTGAGCTGTCAACTGCATCTTCGTCTGTAACGTTTTTACTATTGAGGTATTCATCAACCGAAACGGTGGATTGGCGTCCCTGATGGCAACTGATGCACAGGTTGGAATCGTCCCCTTCGCCGAAGCTGATTACATTATCGCTGGGGACCTCCACCTCATTGATGATATGACGCGTAAACTCGGGTGTCGAATCGTGACAGGTGGAACATAGCAATCCGTTGGAGAGCGGCTGGGAAATGGCAACGCCTTCTTCCTGTATGAAGGGAAGGCCCGTAGCTGAGTGACACTTACTGCAACTTGCAGGAACTTCGCCATCTTCATCCCAGTGTCGCCAGGCTTCTTCTGAACCGGCAAAGTGACCGGCATCAATACGGCTGAGCTCTGCTGTTGAATCAGGATTCAAATCCTCGATTGAGTCATACAAAAGCTGTATAATGTACTTGCCACTGTGAGCGAAAGCACCGGGGTCTTTCAAAGAGGTCTGGTAGTTGTATGTTGCCTTGAGCAGACGCGGCGTAAAGGCATTGTACCTTGCTTCACCCTCGTCGGCTTGACTGTTGTCGTTGGCGTCAACGAAAAAGTATGGATACGAGTGTGCATCATATACAATGGGAGTCCCGGCAGCAGCGGCATAATCCCGAATAGCCGCGTAAAGAATCTCCTGAAGTCCTTCTATTTCGTAGTAAATACCTTCTGTTGCGTCACCGTCACCGTCGTAGTCGTGGGTTGAGCTGAATAACCTGATATTCTTTACATCGTCATTGGCCGCTACTTCTTCGTGGCAAAGATTGCAGGTATCAAGTTCGATCTTCAAAGAGTGAGGATCATGGCAGGAAGTGCAAGTGTCAACGCCCGCAACATGAGCGAACTTGGCATCGTAAGACTTGCCGCCATACTGGTATCCACCTTTAGCTACACCGCCAAATCGAGTGGCTGCCGCGGCGTAGTAGTGGATGTTGGTGAAGCTCAAATCCGGGCTGACTGTGTCATCGTCCGGAACGTTCGCATCAGCAATTTTTGCATCAACCGATACACTCGATTCTCTACCTTGGTGGCAGTTCATACAACGAGCTTCGCTGCCAAGACCGGTAACTTCAACACCTGATGGAAACACTACGCTGTCCATGATTGCGGTTGCCTCATTGTGACAGGCAATGCAATTGACAGTCGTGCCGATTGGAGCGGGATTGTCCACGGTTCCGGCATCTGTGCCATCTACACCCAGGAAATCAAGGTGCCCGATAGTACTGTGGCATTTGGCACAACTCGTGGGAATATCCGGCGGGTCGTCTTCATCCCAATGCCTGAATGCTTCTGCATTCGGATCTGCATGTCCGGAATCAATCCACGTTGTCCAGAAAGGAATCTCCACCTCCTCAGTTCCCCAAACGGCTAAGGCTGACACAATCACAACCAAAAAGGTCACAGAGAGCCTGAGTACCCACTTGCTGGAAAAGTTTTGTTTTGACATAAAATCCTCCTTCATAATTAATGTTTAAACAGCTCATCAAAGACGATATCAGAAACGACATTCAGTCGCTCATCGACATCGTATTTGCCTTCAGCAAGCTGTTGTCGAATACTGCGAACCTTCTCTTTACGTATTTCTGAGGATAGTGACGTAATCCTTTGCACCAAGCAATGGATTGTTCCTGTCGGCACTTTCTTGCCACGGAATTCTACCATTGCTGCCTCTGTGCCTTTTTCAACCGCAATCGTCTCGTCCCTTTGTCTGGTAAAAACAAACATTTTTAAATCCTTCAAATACTGGGCGGGCTCTCGTACCGGCCAAAAAATAGTCAGAAACCAGTACTTAACTTATGCCCGCCCAGCTATATTAATCACAGCATATACCTTTACTGTGTACATCTTCTGCCGGGTTCCCAGGTGACTTAACTTCCTTGACTGTAAAACCCGGCTTTCCCTATGAGGGGGGGGTGGCTATTTGATGTTTTAAGCTGAGACTTGCATCTTGTTCATAACATATACGCATCCAGCAGTATCCTTCAAGTTTGCTGCTGTTAACTCCCATTTTTAACTGTCTCTTATTCATTGCCCCGTATGGTCCAGCGATAGTGCCAATATGTAGAAAGGTCTCGAAAATCTTAGTTACCTTTTACTTAATGAGGCGCTGCTGCTAACATAACCTAAACGAAAAAGTAGAATCGAGGGTTCCCTAAAAATATTTCTTTTAACTTTCTGGAAAGAGGAGAAGGACTAAACGCGACCTTCCTTTTTGTATTTACTCAAATTCCCATTGAGACTCTTGAAGTATCTTCTGCAACCATTGTCCGTCACAATTGTCTTTGCTGCACTCAAACCACACGAACAAGGCGCCATTTTCAGCACACCGTTCCACTTCCTTCATTTTCTCACCACATTCAGGACAAGTTTTTTGATCACAAATCTGTCGAAATCCAGATGCCGTCTCATTCAAATTGCCGATATTCATAAGCGATACTCCTTTTACTAACATTTCCTGAGCGTATACAATCTTTGCCTTTTATCCTTAATGACTACTTTCTTCAGATCATATCAACCGGCCTTCTGGCCCTATTTGCAATAATAAGGGGGAAATTCAGCCCGGTCCCGCACCCGAGTTCGATGGCTCAGTTTCCCCGTTGGACAAAAGCTTCTTTTTCACCAATGCTCTCGCCAGTCCCACATCCTTTATTACCTTAGCAACCGGCCTGTTCATAATTTCAGCCGTTCTTTCTATACCAAGTTGCCTCATATCCACCAAGAACACAATAAGTCCGTCTTTATCTGGTAGTCCTCTCCAGGCACTTATAACTTGCTTATGAGAAAATCTTATGAGCAATCCTTTACAATCCGACGATATGATTTGTTTATTGTGTTGGATGCCAGCATTTTAATTTTGTTGCTGTTTGTATAAAACATATCTCATAATCTGATTTTTTCCTGTACGTCTTCAACAGGCATAATAGTGATGCAATCCTTTTCACCAAGCAATAGATTGTTCCCGTCGGCACTTTCTTGCCACGAACATCGACCCTTATGGTCCCTGTGCCTTTTTCAACTGCAATTTTCTCGTTCCTTTTTCTGATAAAAGACAAACATTATCACATCCTTACCAATACTGGGCGGGCCCTCGTACCGGCCCAAAAATAGTCAGAAACCAGTACTTAATTGCCCGCCCAGCTATATCAATCACAGCATACCTTTGCTGTGTCTATCTTCCGCCGGGTTCCCAGTAACCACAACTTCCGTGACTGTAAAACCCGGCTTTCCCTATGAGGTGGGGTGAATACACCTTTATTATGTGTCTTTATTCTTTTAAGTTTGCTGCTGTCAATTCCCATTTTTCGCTGTCCATTCTACTAGTCACAGTTCCGTATGGTCCAGCGACAGTGCCAATATGTAGAAAAGCCTCGACAACCTTGGTTATCTTTTACTTAATAAGACTCTGCTGCCGATATAATCTAAACGAAAAAGTAGACTCGGAGGTTCCCTAAAAAAATAAGTTTGGCGAGTTCTTATCGGCCCATGCAGGTAGCATCCGCACTAACAGCTCTGTCAAATACGGATGCGGAACTTCGCCGACAGCACAGTAAAAATGCCCTCCTCCCAGGAGAATGGCCACCATTCTAGACTAAATGTAGTATTCCAGATACGCATTTGTGACTTCATTGCCCCGCATTGTCTTCGAATTGCTCATCAGTAAAGTGATTCATCGCCTATTTCTGGTGTATCCTAACAGTCTGACAATACGACAGAAGCGTCCTTTTTAATTCCGCTCGCGCCCAATCTGCCTTTTTCCCTACAGTCGCTGAGGGTATGCCCATAATTTCAGCTACTTTCTTCCGGCTAATTTGCTCCACGTCAATCAAGTACAGTACTAAGCGTTCTTTATCAGGCAACTCCTTCCAGGCCCGTATCAACTGCTCATCCGAAAAATCCACGAGCAAATCCCCTCGGTTAAACCAAGAAAAGCTCTTCATTTTTCCCTTGCCCGGCAACTACGTTTGCCTGAATATCCAGCACTTGCCTACCCTCTGTTTTACGCTGTGCATCGTCAATTCAATATGTCTTTGGAAGGGATAACAACAGTATCGGCCATGCACATTTCTTTGAACTGTCTGACCACACTGCGAACAGAACCGTTCATACCGTCAATTATCTGAATCCCTATACCTCGCAGGGATTTCAAAAAGGATTTCAATACGTCGAAACTGATGTGATTGGTCAGGATCATCGAAACATCCGCTTGCAATAGTTGCTGCGCAAATAATTCACCTGCAGTATAGCTGCTATCCACCACAATGGGACTAATCATCGTTTCATACTCGAAGGTGTCAAAATCAATGATCAACAGATATCTGCTGTGGTCAAACTCGGTCGAGACGTAATCATCAAGCGTGGGGCCTGTTGATGTAACTGCTATTTTCATGGTATAGTCTCCATTACTAAGAGAACACATCACAAAACTACTTGCTTTAATTTCATAAACGAATTTGCCCATTGAATAGTTCCTTCAATCCTAATCTTTTTGCATGAAAAATTATTGCCCGCTCGTCAGGTTACTTTCAGGTCACAAACACTCCAGGGAATTTTGGGAAAGGATCCCGGACTCTCGCATAATGCAAGGAAACCAGGTTCAAGGTCCGCAAGCTATTTACAGCTAATGTCGTGTGTAAAAAAATTCTGTTTCTTGGAACCATATAGCGTTCCCAATCGTTTTGAAGGTAAGAGGCATGTTGAACTCGATATTTAGTCCACAAGGGAGTCATTGATATGAGAAACAGCAACTCCAATAACTCAATTAAAGACCCGGTATGCGGCACAGTCGTCAGCAAAGACATAGCACCTGCGATGTACCGCTACAACGGCAAGATTCTCTATTTCTGCTCAGTGTCCTGTTGTGATAAATTCTCAAAGAAACCACGGCGTTATCTTGTCAAACGTCAACACAGAAAACTCCCCCCGCGTATGAGCCTGCCAATCACCCGTATAAAAGGTTTTCATCCTTAATTATATGGATATGGTTTCTCTGCATATTAACAAAAATTGATATTGTTTTAACGCGAAATCGAGGCGTATTTGTAAACTTCCCCGAACTGGAAATCGACAAGCTCCAACCATTTTGCTACGTTGACTTTAAGGCCAGACAAACTGAATTGCATGTCCACACGTTTGCTGCTTATCCAGACCAGGTAACAATGATTAAGACACAGTCATTGTTCGATTTTTCAACGACGTGAGAATCAGACTTGTTTAGCCGCATTGCACCTGGACATTTTGTTCCAGGACATCCAGCTTTCCGCGAATTTCCTCAGACATTCTGCTATTCGGAAATTCTTTGATAATCTGCTGGCCGATGTTGAGTGCGCCGCTCCACTGCTTTTCAGTAACGGCGATTGAGAGCTGCACACCGAGGTTATGCAGCTTCGTCCGGAAGATGTCCCTGGCTGCTTCCTGCAGGGCCGTTCTTTCGTTGGTAGTAAGATAGAGGTCAAGCTCTTTAAGAATCTCCAGGCTGCGGTCGGTTTCCTGCTGTCTTACTGCATCGTCCCAGGCAGCAAGCAGTATTTTTTTGCGCTCCTGCTTTTTATCGAGCAGAATCTGCCGCATTAACTTTATCTTTTCGTAATCCGGATAAGCCTTAATCAATCCTTCAATCTGGGCACTGGCCCTGGCCCAGTGGCAATTATCGAGCAGCCTTTCAATATGCGTTATGGCCTGATTGATCCGTTTCTGGTCAGTCGCCGTATGGTATTTTTCCACCTGTGCTCTTAGCTGCTCAGCAAGCTCCGAATATTCGGGGCGTTTGGTAATTTCATCAATTATTTGCTGCGCGGCATCGAAATCCTGCTCCTGGAGTTTGTCAAAAACGGCCTCTCGCAGAGATTGTCTGTCCGCATCCCGGAATGCAATTGCCTTTACTGTTTCACTGACACGGGTGCTGTGATTGATTTGTGTCAGCCCGGCTTGGATTTTTTCCAGAGCTCCGGTCACTGCTTCAAGCTTTGCGCTGTTGTCTCGAAGTGCATCGAGTATCTTAAACAGCCTTGAGAGCATCGCCAGAAGTGCGCTAAGGGCCACCAAAACACCAAGCACCAATACGAGCTGACGCAACAAGTTGGATTCGGTTGACTGGAAGATAGCAGTAAACATAGTAAGTAGAAATACAATTGCTACTGCAACACAAATAATAACAACATGCCATTTGAATCGCTGTAGGAAGTTGTCTTTCTCCGAACTCATAATCTTCCTCTTGTGAAAAAAATGTCTTTTCACCGTCAGTATATAAACGGGCCACAACCTTGTTCAATCTAATATGTCTTTGGAAGGGATATCAACAGTATCGACCGTGCATATTTGTTTGTATTGTCTGACTGCACTGCGAACAGAACCGTTCATACCATCGATTATCTGAATCCCTGTACCTCGCAGTGATTTCAGAAAGGATCTCAACACGTTGAAACGAATGTGACTGGCCAGGACCTTCGAAACATCCGCCTGCAATAACTGTTTCGCAAACAGCTTTCCTGCAGCAGAGCCTCCATCCATCACAACAGGACTAGTCATTGGTTCACATTCCAGTGTGTCAAAATCGATAATCAACAGATAGTTGCTTTGGTCGAACTCAGTTGAGACCTGATCGTCAAGCCTAGGGCCTGTTGATGTAACTGCTATTTTCATGGTATAGTCTCCATTACTCAGATAACACATTACAAAACTACTTGCTTTATTGTCATAAACGAATTTGCCCATTGAATAGTTCCTTCAATCCTAATCTTTTTGCATGAAAAATTATTGCCCACTCGTCAGGTTACTTTCAGGTCACAAACGCTACAGGGAATTTTGGGACAGGCTCCCGGACTCTCACATAACGCAAGGAAACCAAGTTCAAGGTTCGCAGGCTATTTACAGATAATGCTGTGTGTAAAAAAATTCTATTTCTTGGAACCATATAGTGTTCCCAACCGTTTTAAAAATAGACGTGTTGAATTTGATATTTAGTCCTCATGGGAGTCACTGAGATGAGACACAACAACTATAATCACTCAAGTAAAGATCCGGTATGCGGCACAGTCATTAGCAAGGACACGGCACTTACAATGTACCGCTACAACGGCAGGATTTTCTATTTCTGCTCGGTGACCTGTTGTGATAAATTTTCAAAGAGACCACAGCGATATCTTGGCAAACGTCGCCACAGAAAACTCCCCCCGCGTATGAGTCTGCCAATCGGCCGTATGAAAGGTTTCCGTCCTTAATTATATGGATATGGTTTTTCTTGAATATTAACAAAAATTGATATTGTTTTAACGATGGAAAGGACAAAATGATGATCGAGATGACCGAACTGGAGAAACGATTCTATACGATGAAACTGCATGAAAAGATTAGTTTGGATAATAAATATACGGTTTTGCGCGTACCTGGCGGCTGGATCTACTATAACGATATTGAAACGCCGGGAGAGAACATCCAACATTTAGCATCCGCCTTCGTCTTTGTGCCGTTTAATAACGAGTTTAATGTAAATGTCGAGTTCGTAGGTAGAAAATTCTCCTCCTGATAGGCAAAACAGAAGGTGACATTTTTTTAGTTAGCCAAAGGTGATTTATGGCAAAATACACAAAGAAAAAAATGGTTGACCATATCTATCACCTTTTTGTGGTACGGCCCGAAATGAGGGGTTTATTGCGATTGGTTTGTGTACTCAGGGGTCGTGAGCTAAAGGTAATCCTACCCCCGTTTACCAATCCATCAGATCTTGTCATCGTTGATTATTTCATGGAACCGGACTCCCTCCCGTTACGAACTTTGATTCAGCGGGGCGTCAATAAGAATTGGGATACACCAAGCTTAATCGACATCAAAATGTGAGCCAGCACGGCAAGGCAGAAAAATGGCAGCATGCACAAAAAGGCAAGTCATCGACTACATCCATCGGCTCCTGGTAATACAACTTAAAAGAACCGAACCAATGCAACGGAGATGCGTACTAAGAGATGGTAAAATAAGACTAATAGCACCACGCAGTGTACGACCGACTGATCTTGTTATTGTTGATAACACTGAGAACAAGGATTCCCTGCCGGTGCGAACCATGATTCACCATGGCATTAATGAAAACTGGGATGCCCTAAACGCCGTTGATATCACAATATAGAAGGCATTACTGCAGAAATATCTATAATAAGAATCTGACTGGCTTTTCTCCATGAACATAAAACAGAAAGCACTATTGAGTCTTGTGCTCGGATTTAGTTCTATTGGCTTGGCGGCAGAACCGCAGATCAGTTCGGAGAAAGCTGCCGACCAACGAATTTTAGCTAAATTCCCAATTAACCGAGACCTCGACCTAATTCTCCTTCCTGTCAGGTTTAAGGAAAAAGAATACTGGTTTGTCCTCGACACCGGATCTTCATACACGGTCTTTGAAGCCTCGTTCAGGCATGAGCTGGGGACTGCAACGGGAATCGTAGAAACTCAAACGGCAGCTAACTCGATTATTGTTGAGTTATTTGATGCCCCTGAGGCCTTCCTTGGCCCTCTCAATCTGCAAGATTGTGGCGGGGTAAGCTGCTTTGACTTGAAGATGCTAAGCTCTGCCTTAGGAAGGCCGGTCGCTGGCATTATAGGGATGAATTTTCTGAGAGAATACATAGTTCAGATAGACTTTGATGAAGGGATGCTCTCATTTATTCAGCCAATGGGAGCAGACAAATCCGACTGGGGTAGAGCTTTGGCGATGAACTGCGAGTTGGCCGGATGTCCACGAATTACCGGTAGAATCCTTGATCGTATCGATGTTGATTTCTTGATTGACTCCGGCGCAAATGCTTCAGGATATCTGGAACACAAGATTTTCAGGAAAATCTTAACAGAAATAGGCTCCAAAACATCAAATGTACTCGTTCAAACAGCCTCCGGTATTCAACAGTTGAGAGAAACCCGAATTGAGGAGTTCTCTGTCGGGCTACTGAAGTATCAAGATCTGATTTTCTCAGAAAGCAAGGAGTCCCGCCTGGGACTCTCATTCTTGACCCGCCACATAGTTACCTTTGACTTTCCCAATAGTAAGATCTATTTCAAAAAAGGCAAGATGTTCAATAAAACCGAAGAAGAAGATATGAGCGGCTTGCACCTTTACAAGATTTCAGACGAAACGGTTGCCTATTCAGTCGATGAGGGTAGTCCAGCTTACAGAGCTGGTATTAGAGCCAACGATGTCATACTCAAGATCGGTAATGATGATGTTAATTTGTTCGATATGTGGGATATCAGAGAGCTTCTGCGGTCGGGGAATAGACGCAAGATCATGATGGTAATTAAACACGGCAATGATGTAAAAGAAGTATCTTTTCTTCTTGAAAAGAGAATATGAAATACGCAAGACCACTAAAACTTCGCTGAGCCCCAGATCACCGTAAGAATGAACGATCCAAAGTACGAGGACGTTTACAAGAGTATCGGACTACATGATATTGCAAGAACGAGCGGTCTGTTGATATACCAGATCATGGTCAATATCGAAGGTCCCGAATTGAGAATGGTGATAGGGTTGGGCAATATTGAGATGTGCATGCTCGAAATTCCTGAAGACGCAGGATGCCTCGAGCAAACGATTGAGAAGGTCGTAGGCCAAAGGAACTTTCCAAAGGACATCATTTGTTCGTGCGTATATAAAGAATCCAGAGGTTCATTATTCGTCGGTTGCCAATTCGTGGCTCTTTGTATATTTTTACAGGCTACCCATTTATTATCTTAAAAGAGAAACTATAGCTTTACTTTGTGCAATCGCAGGGCGTTTGTAATTACTGACAGCGAACTGAAAGTCATAGCAGCAGCAGCGATCATCGGGCTCAGCAGCAAGCCAAATACCGGATATAGGATACCAGCAGCGATTGGAACACCCAGACTATTGTACACGAAAGCAAAGAAGAGGTTTTGGCGTATGTTCCGCATAGTTGCTCGGCTGAGGACTCGGGCGCGTACGATACCTCTTAAGTCGCCTCTGACAAGCGTAATGCCCGCACTTTCCATGGCAACGTCAGTCCCGGTGCCCATGGCTATTCCGACATGAGCTTGGGCCAGGGCGGGAGCGTCATTTATGCCGTCTCCGGCCATAGCTACCTTCTTACCCTGATCTTGCAGGCGTTTTATGATATCGCCTTTCTGATTGGGTAGCACGTCCGCTTCAATTTCATTGATCCCCAGTTCGTGCGCCACAGCCTCGGCTGTCGTGCGATTGTCTCCGGTGAGCATGACAATACTCAATCCTTCCCGATGAAGCTGTTCAATAGCCTCCCAGGTTGTCTCCTTGATCGGATCCGCAACGCCGAGAAGGCCTGCCATCTGTTCATTGACAGCGACGTACATCACACTTTGGCCGTTGAGTCTTAGCCATTCGCAACCTTCTGCCAATTTGTCCACAACTCCACCGGACATATCGAACAATTTACGATTTCCTACCGCAACTGTGTTGCCATCTACCACACCGGTTACCCCTTTTCCGGTCAGGGACTCAAAGTCAGAAGCCTCAAGAAGCATAATATCTCGTTCACTTGCTCCTTGTACTATCGCCTCCGCTAACGGATGTTCGGAAGCCCGCTCCAAACTGGCTGCCAACTGGAGCACTTCCCATTCTTTGAAGCCGTCTGCAGGCCGAACCGTTACCAACTTGGGCTTGCCCTCAGTAAGCGTGCCCGTTTTGTCCATAACCAGCGTATCTACTTTTTCCATAGTCTCAAGCGTTTCCGCATTCTTGATAAGAACACCCACCTGTGCACCTCGTCCGGTTCCAACCATAATTGACATCGGAGTCGCTAAGCCAAGTGCGCAAGGGCACGCAATTATTAGCACGGCAACAGAGTTGATTATCGCATAGGCCATCGCAGGCTGCGGGCCCACCAACGCCCACGCTACAAATGTCACTACTGCAACCAGAATAACGGCTGGTACAAACCAGCCGGAAACGATATCAGTAAGTCGCTGAATGGAAGCCCGGCTCCGTTGGGCCTCAGCTACCATCCGCACTATCTGAGCAAGAAGAGTATCGGCGCCGACACGTTCAGCTCGCATGATGAACGAACCTGTCCCATTGACTGTTCCTCCTGTAACTGAATCACCTGTGTTCTTTTCAACCGGAATGGATTCTCCAGTCACCATTGATTCATCGATCGAACTTCGACCTCCTAGGATAATACCATCTACAGGCACCCTCTCCCCTGGTCGGACACGAAGACGGTCGCCCGGAATGACTTGGTCTAAAGACACCTCTTCTTCCATGTCATTATCATTTATGAGTCGAGCGGTCTTGGGAGCCAG
>JABAOC010000573.1_pt5 | contig 22474 bp, 28 predicted proteins | sample 7062161 | NCBI WGS metagenome assembly JABAOC01 (sample SAMN14538625, study PRJNA623070) | marine sediment metagenome | biome: marine biome [ENVO:00000428]; feature: marine pelagic biome [ENVO:01000023]; material: deep marine sediment [ENVO:00002113] | place: India: Gulf of Khambhat ... | reverse complement strand
CCTGCTCGCTGAACTCTTCGAGAAACAGGCTGAGTACGAGGTGCGCAAGGTGCAGATGGCCTTACAGGTGAAACCCGATTTCCTCATGATCGGCGCCTCCGGGCTGTGGACTCTCTCTTCTCCCTCCGTCTTCCGCCGCTTCAGCCTGCCCGCACTGCAGAACGTTACTCAGATGGCCAAACAGGCCGGCATTCCTTCTTTCCTCCATTCCTGCGGCAAAGAGAGGGAACTCGCCGGGATCTGCGCCAACGAGACCGACCTCTCCTGTATCAACCCACTCGAAATTCCGCCCATGGGAGATTGCGACCTTGCCGAGGTGAAGAAGAGCCTGGGCCATCGGCTGGCTCTGATGGGAAATCTCCATACCACCGACATCATGCTCAGAGGAACGCCGGAGATGGTGGAAGAGGCCTCCCGCAAGGCGATTGAAGATGCCGCAGCCGGCGGCGGTTTCATCCTCTCCACCGGGGATCAGTGCGGACGTGATACACCCGACGAGAACCTCCACACCATGGCCCGCGCCGCCGAGAAATACGGCAAGTATGGCTAGGCTTGCGGCTGCTGTCGCTTGGACATACGCGTGCCGTGAAGATGGCCTCCATCTCCCTTCCCCTTGTCCATGAGAACCGCCAGGACCGCCTCCGCTTCCCCTTGAGAACAGCCTTTTGTACAAGGCTGCCAACCCTTCTTTTCAGGCCATCCGCCCCCCTGTTCCGGAATGACCATTACGGGGCGAAGCAGTGATCCGCAGTGAAAAGCTACTGCTAGCCTCATAAGAGGACGCCATCTGGTCCCTTTATTATCGGCTTCTAGCCCCCTCAAATTAACTCTCCTCATCTCAAAAACTCAAAACTCTGTGGAATAAGCCCGATGCTGAGTTAAAACCGCTTCAATTGATTGAGACTCAGTGTGAATAACTTCAATCTCATTCACACAGGTAATTGCAATGGCCGATAAGCCTGAAGAGAACGAGACCGGAATCAACCAGTCCAAGGCCGCGGGTGAAGAGGCAGAGGTGAGGAAGTACGACTTCCTCAGTCCTCGGCGCCTTTCCTCCGAACAGGAGCGGATACTGGGACGGGTAAATGAAATAGTCGCTCAACGTATGGCGCATCGCCTGGAAGAGATCTGCCGCTGTAAGGCGGACGTAGGAGTCGGCTCTTCAAGAGAGATGTCTGTCTCGGAACTGAAAGAGCCTTGCTGGGCCGACAAGGCCATCGCCATGTTCACAACCACGGGCACGGAAAGCAAGGGTTTGATCTCAATGGACAGTAACCTGACGCTTTCCGTGGTGGAACGCATCCTGGGAGGGACGAATCAGCCCCTATCCGCGGACCGGTCACTGACTACATTGGAACGACAGGTTGCTCTTGAAGGATTCGAGATGTTGCTTCAAGAGTATGCCGAGGGCTGGACCAGGCTGGCGAGATTCTCTCCCGCCATCATTGGAACCTGGTGTCAGATTCTGCCGGAGGAAGTACTTACCGGAGCCGACTGGGCGGTGGCTGTCGAATTCTCAGTGAAGGTGGGCGGCCTGGAAGGCAAGTTGACCGTCCACTTGCTGCTGCCCGGGTGCGAACCGTTGATCTCCAAACTGACCACTCATCGGTGGGCGGCCGACAAAGCCCAGGCAAAGGCGGAGGATCGTGCCAAGGTGATTGAAGTGATCCAAGAGGTTGAACTGCCCTTGAGCGCGGTCTTGAACAGCGTGAAATTCTCCTTGGCAGATCTGCTTGAGATGTCCGTGGGGGACATCATGTGCCTGGATGCTGAGAAGTCGAGTGATCTGGAAATCTGGACGGGAGGAAGAGCAACACTGCTTGCCAAGCCCGTCATGATAGATGGTCACATAGGAATGCGCGTATCAAAAGAACTGGAGCGAGGAGGAATTAGGGATGGATGAGCGACAAGAGGAAGCCGGACAGGTTGCGGAGGAGACACAGCAGGCCCAGCCTGCTGCAGTTGCCACAGAGGAGTCGCAGACGAATAGAGTGGAGACTTCCGCCCTCAACCGTCTGTTGGGTGTCGACCTGGAACTCAGAGTGGAACTGGCGCGGGTGAATCTGCCCATCCGGGAGATCCTCGACCTCTCCACCGGGGCGATAGTGGATCTGAAAAAGGCGGTCGGAGAGCCGGTGAATATCTTCGTCAATGACAAGTCATTGGCAAAGGGAGAGGTGATCGTCGTTGAGGATCTCCTCGGTATCAGAATTACGGAGATCGCCAGCCAGGACGCGCGCGGGGCGAGCCTTTCTTAAATCTGCCTGGAGGTAATCTGAAATGAGGTGTCTGCAAAGGATACTGGTGCCATTGGTCTTCTTGGGCTGCCTGGGGCTTGCTCATACGTATCAGGCTTTGGCGGAAGCGCAGTCCGCCGCGGTCGAGGAAGGCCAGCCTATAAGCGTCAACACCTTCTTCCCGTCAGCCGAACCGGACACCGGCGCGATGATACCCGGCGTCTACCAGTTGAGCGTTCCGCCTACTGCGCAGAATGACGAAGTTGCCAGCCGGCAAGAACGCACCGCGCCGCCTGCCGCGGGGCCCCGTGCGAAATCGTCTCCCAAGCCGGAGGCAAAGACTCAGGGCACCACCGTGTCCTACAAAGTCAGGCAGGGTGACACTTTGGTCGGGATTGCACGCGCACACGGGGTTTCCGCCAGTGCCATCGTGAAGGCAAATAACCTCAGCAATCCGCGCCTGATCGGCATCGGCAAGACACTGCAGATACCGGGAGCATGCCGCATTCCCAAGAATACCTCAACCCCAAAGAAGGTGGTTGTGACAAAGCCCAAGCCGGTCGCACCACCCGCGGCACCCGCGAAGACTCCCGAAGCCAAGCTCTCCGCGCCGGCCGAAGCAGATGTCCTGCCCGCGACCGGTTCCGCAAAACAATCTTCGGATGATTTGAGCGGATTGGGCCTGGCACCGGAGAAGAACTCGGGAGCCGCGTCTGATGCGAATGAGGCTGTGACAGCCTCATCTCCGCTCACTACCAAGTCGACCGGACGCGGGCCGAGCCTTCTGAGCACCTCCGGAATGCTCCTCGGCCTTCTCTTCAAATTCGGACTCGTGCTGGTTCTGGCCTACATGGGCGCGCTGGCTCTGAGGCGCTTGGCGGGGGCGCGCGGCAGCTCACTTCGCCGTGAAAGCCCGCTCAAGGTCCTGGAGACGGTCACCCTTGGGCCCAACCGATGGATCCACATCATCAGCGTGGGTGAACAGGCCTTCCTGGTAGGGTCCACACCTCAGCAAACGTCGCTTCTGTCGGAGATTCAAGACAACAGAATACTCAGGGACCTATCCACACAGTGCAGCCGAACCAGCGGTTTTGCAGGCCGCTTGAGCAAGATGCTGGGCCGAGATAAGGAGAACACTCTGAGTTTGAACAGCGAATTCGCCGGCGCAAACGGCGTGCTCGCCGAGAAAGTCACCGACCTGCGTCATCTCAACATCGCGGATCTATGGCAGGGGGGGCGTAGATGACGTATAAAACCGCCACAGCGGTGGCGAGGATCAGCGGGATCTTATTGGTGGGGCTGATCTGCTGCGGCCGGGGCTGGGCGGCGGAGCCTCTCAGCATCCCGAAGATATCATTGGGGGTGGAGACGGCGAAATCTCCCGAAGAGGTCTCCCTCAGCCTTCAGATCCTGCTTATATTGACCGTGCTCAGCCTGGCGCCGGCCCTGGTGACGATGCTTACATCTTTCGCCCGCATCGTCATCGTACTCTCCTTCACCAGAAGCGCCCTGGGTGCTCAGCAGATCCCGCCCAACAGTGTGCTTATCGGTCTGGCGCTGTTCCTCACCACGTTCACCATGGCTCCCGTATGGACCAAAGTGAACAGTGAGGCCCTGCAGCCCTATCTGGCAAAGGAAGTTACCTATCAGGCGGCCTTGGATAAGGCATCAGTGCCGGTGCGAGACTTTCTCTTTCGCCAGACGCGGGAGAGCGATCTGGCGATGTTTCTCAAGATGGCGGGTGCGCCTCGGCCCAAGAACCGATCCGAAGTGCCCACCTATGTGCTGGTGCCGGCCTTCATTGTGGGCGAACTCAAAACCGCTTTCACAATGGGCTTCATGATCTTCATCCCATTCCTGGTCATTGACCTGGTGGTCGCCACCACCCTCATGTCCATGGGCATGATGATGATGCCGCCGGCGCTCGTCTCTCTACCCTGTAAGATCATGCTTTTCGTATTGGTGGATGGCTGGCACCTGGTCGTGCAGAGCCTGGTCACGAGTTTCAATTAGAGTGAAATCATGGCGACGATGGAAGCCCTGGAACTGGGAAGGAGTGCGATAACGACAGGCCTCATGTTGGTCGCGCCGCTGCTCATTACCGGCCTGTTGACGGGATTGTTCGTCAGCGTACTGCTCGCGGCGACCCAGATACAGGAGTTCACTCTCACTTTTATACCGAAAATCCTGATGATGGCGCTGGCCGCGCTGATTTGCGGTCCCTGGATGTTGCGGGTGGTGACTACATTCACCACCAACCTCCTGTCGAGGATGGCTCAGGCTGGTAATTAAATGCCTATCTTGAATTGGGAGATTGAACAATTGCAGAGCGTGATGCTCATCTTCACCCGGATGACGGCGATCTTCTTGACTGCTCCGGTGTTGAACACCCGTCGGGTTCCACTGCACACGAAGATAGGGCTGTCTCTCATGGTAGCGCTGATATTGGGACCCATCATTCAGATGACGAGCGCGATGCCGAAGGAGACACTCCCATTTGCGGCCTTGGTTTTCAAGGAGGCGGTGGTGGGCCTCTCCATCGGTTTCATAGCCAACATGATCTTCGCCGCCGTACAGATGGCAGGGGAAATTGCGGACATGCAGTCCGGCTTCGCCTTTGCAAGACTGGTTGATCCACACACAGGACAGCGCATCTCCGTCATAGGTCAGTTCCAGATCATGATGGCCTCGCTCATCTTCCTGGGAGTTGACGGTCATCACATCCTCTTCAGCGGATTGCTGGACAGTTACCGGGTAATGCCGCTGGGCAGTATCTCGGTGAATGCAGATATCGTCACCGGAGTTCTGGGTCTGAGCTCTCGCGTCTTCGTCATCGCCCTGCAAATAGCNNCGGACCGTGCCGCAGATGAATGTCTTCGTGGTCGGATTCCCCATGAAGATGCTGCTGGGCCTCGTCGTGCTTATGTTGGCCCTGCCGGTGAGCCTGGCGCTGGAACGAAATCTCGTCTATTTCATCAAGGGAGCCATCACTCACATGCTCTCTTTGGCCGCACATTGAACTGAGGACAAACGGGAATGGCAACGGCTGCTGGAGAAAAAACTGAGGCCGCAACACCGCGCCGTAGAAAAGAACTGCGTGATCGAGGCCGGGTGGCAAAGAGCCCTGAGGTGTCGGCGGCGGCGGGCCTGGTGGCGGCCATGCTCACACTGAGATTCACGGCCGGCGGCATGGTGAATGCCTATCGCGAGTTTGCCAGCCGCACATTCACCGGGATGGGCACAGTGGAATTGAATGCCGCCGTACTGCAGACAGAGGTCATTGTGACGCTTATCGCAATGGCAAAGATATTGGGGCCGCTGGCGGTCGCGGTCTGTGTTGGAGGCATTGTCGGAGGAGTTTCCCAGGTCGGTTTCCTCTTTACCGCCCATACCATCAAACCTGATTGGAACAAACTGAACGTGCTTCAGGGATTGGCGCGGATGTTTTCAGTCCAGGGTGCGGTCCAGTTCGCGAAGACGTTGGCGAAAGCGCTGATTGTGGGATTCATCATTCTCTCCTTTCTGCGTTCACGGGGGCCCAGCGTGCTGGCACTCTCGGACATGGATGTTGCAGGCATGGGGCGGATGACGGGTCAGCTGATGTGGGGGCTTCTGATGCGAACCGTCGTCGCTCTGGCGATAATCGCCGCCTTCGACTATCTCTTCCAGAGATTCCAATTCGAGAAGAGCAGCCGTATGACCAAAGCGGAAGTGAAAGAGGAATACAAGCGCACCGAGGGTGACCCTATGGTGAAGGCGAGAAGGCGCCAGCGCCAGAGAGAGATAGCCCGGCTCCGCATGATGCAGGATGTACGACGCGCCGCTGTCGTGATAACCAACCCGACACACATCGCCGTCGCCCTCCGCTATGAGCCGGAGAAGATGCCCGCGCCGCAAGTGGTTGCAAAGGGTGAGCGGCTCATTGCAGAGCGCATCAAAGAGATAGCCAAGGAGTCTCGCATTCCCGTCATCGAGAATCCGCCGCTGGCGCAGAGCCTGCACAAGAGTGTCAAGGTGGGAGAGCAGATTCCCGCCGAACTCTATCAGGCTGTCGCCGAGGTGCTTGCCTTCGTATATCGGATGTCAGGGGAATCCCCCGTACCCACGGGAGCGAGAGATTAGGAGAAGAGTGTGGCACAGGTAACCGGAATAACACCAACCGCGGGCGCTTCTCTTCCCATGCCGCTGAAGCGGTATGGCGAACTGCTCGTGTCAGTGGGCGCGGTGCTGGTCGTGGGAATGATGATCATTCCCCTTCCGCACTGGATGCTGGACGTCCTGTTGGTGCTGAATATGGCGGCCACCTTCGGTGTCCTCATGGTTACCACCTACACCACCCATCCGCTGCAATTCTCCATTTTCCCATCACTGCTGCTGGTGATGACCCTCTTCCGGCTGGCCCTGAATATCTCCGCCACCAGACTCATCCTGCTGCATGCCAATGCCGGCGCGGTTATCGCCGCTTTCGGGTCATTCGTGGTGGGAGGTAACTATGTCGTCGGCATCGTCGTGTTCCTCATCCTCGTCGTCATCCAGTTCGTCGTCATCACCAATGGCGCAGGGCGTGTTGCCGAGGTGGCGGCCAGGTTTACCTTGGATGCCATGCCCGGCAAACAGATGGCGATTGACGCGGATCTCAACTCGGGGCTGATCGATGAGGTGACTGCCAGAAAACGGCGAGAAGATGTGGCGAAGGAAGCCGACTTCTACGGCGCCATGGATGGAGCCAGCAAGTTCGTCCGCGGTGACGCCATCGCCGCAATCGTCATCATCCTTGTCAACATCATCGGCGGCTTCGTCATCGGCGTGGTGCAGAAGCGCATGGATCTCGTTACCGCCCTGCAGACTTATACTCTGCTCACTGTGGGAGAGGGATTGGTGACCCAGATCCCCGCCCTCATCGCCTCCACTTCCGCGGGCCTCATCGTTACCCGCGCCAGCGGAGAATCTCACATGGGCAGTGAGATGACCAAGCAGATTCTCTCCAGCCCGCGCGCGGTAACCACAGTCGCCGTTATGCTGCTGGCACTCGCCCTCATGCCGGGCCTGCCCAAACTTCCCTTCCTCCTGGTGGCGGCATTGGTGGGAACCATCGCCCTGTCACTGAGAGGTAAAGAGCAGGCGGGGGAGGAGCCTGGAGAGACTGCGAGAACAGAGCAGACCGCGCCCATCAGCGAAGAGGAAGAGATGATGGCCCTGCTCAGCACAGATCCGCTGGAACTGGAGGTGGGCTATGGACTCATCCCCTTCGCGGATCCCGCCCAGGGAGGCGACCTCCTCCAGCGTATCACCACCATGCGCAAACAGATTACAGGTGATCTGGGCCTGATCATACCGCCGATGCGGGTGAGGGACAATGTCGAGCTCAGGCCCAATGGATACCGGATGAAACTCTGGGGCACGGAAGTGGCACAGGGAGAAATCTTGCCAAGGCATTATCTCGCCATCGGCGCCGGAGAAACCGAACAGAAGATTCGCGGCGTTGCGACAACGGAGCCCGCCTTTGGTCTGCCCGCGGTATGGATCACCGACGCACAGCGAGCGGAGGCGGAAAACGCGAGCTATACCGTAGTGGATGCGGCAACCGTGATCGTCACCCATCTGGTTGAGACCCTGAAGGGCCACGCCTGGGAGATCCTGACACGGCAGGATGTGCAGAATCTGCTCGACACAATCAAGGTCCAGGCTCCGGCCCTGGTTGAGGAACTGGTGCCAAAGGTAATGACACTATCTGAAGTACATCGGGTGCTGCAGAATCTGCTGCGGGAGAAGGTTGCCATCAAAGACCTGAACCGGATTCTCAGCGTGCTGGGGGACTATGCTCCATCCATCAAAGATGTGGACCAACTCACGGAGCAGGTGCGCCAGGCCTTGGCGAGGAGCATCAGCAGGCAATATCAGAGCCCGGACGGCACGCTGGATGTTATTACCGTAGATCCGGACATCGAGGAGATTCTCCAATCCGGGCTCAAACCGACACCCACGGGAAACCAACTTGTAATCGAACCCACACAGGCGAAGATGATTCTGGATGCCGTGGTAACTCAGGCGCAGAAGGCGGCCGGCGCCGGCGCACAGCCGGTTCTGCTTTGTTCGCCGACAGCGCGGCCCATTCTGCGAGCGCTCATACAGCGCCGATTGAAGAAGGTAGCCGTGCTTTCCCATGCGGAGATTGGTGATGGAGTACAGGCAAAATCTATTGGGATGGTGACTTTAGATGCACATGCAAAGGTTTGAAGCCGATGATATGACAAGCGCACTGGATAAGGTGCGCGCCATGATGGGGGAGGAGGCTATGATAGTGAGATCCCGCACAGTACAAAAGGGAGGGCTCTTCGGTCTGGCAAAGCGAGACCGCGTGGAAGTATGCGCGGCACTGGACGAGCCCGCCGCCGAGCACAAGAACGGCAACGGCCAAGAGGACCGCTGGGAGGGTTCCTCCGCGGCTGCGCCGGATCAGACGCGTCATCAGTTGCAGACATTGAATTCCAAACTGGACACCCTCCTGCTGGGCTTAGGAGTGGGCACCGTGCATTGCCCGGGGAGTGAGGTTTCCGGCAATGGCAACGGCAAAGCACTGGTGGGCGAGATCCGGCATGATGAACAGGCCCTCCGCAGGCTCGCCGCGCAACTGCCGGTGTGTGGTGAAATCGACATGAGAGAAAAACCCGCCACCGTGGCGGTGATAGGTCCCACGGGAGTCGGGAAAACCACCACACTACTGAAACTCGCCGGAGAATTCTCACTCCGCCAGGGCAAACAGTTAACACTTGTGACTGCTGACACATTCCGCCTCGGCGCGGTAGAGCAGTTGAAGGCCTTTGCCAAGGTCTTCCGAGTGGGCTTGCGAATCGCCCTGGGCCCGGAGGAGATGGCGGAGGCGGTAAGAGAACTGCGGGACCAGGACCTTATCCTTATCGACACTCCGGGAGGCGGCCAGCGGGACCATGTCCATCAATCCCAGGTGGAGGCCTTCTTGCGGGCGGCGGAGCCGACGGAAACCCATCTCGTGCTTACCGCCACCTCCCGCCCCAGTGTCATAAAGGAGTGCCTCAAGGTATTCTCCGCACTCAACGCCGACCGCATCATCTTCACCAAATTGGATGAAGCGGCTCGTCTTCACCAGATCTTCGTCGCGACTCTGAGCAGCGGGCTTCCTATCTCCTATCTGGGATATGGCCAGGACATTCCCGGAGATCTGGAAGCGGCGACCGAGGAGAAATTGGCGGAGGTAATGCTGGGCACCGATTCAGAGGAGATAGCTAGCACATGAGTTTCCGTGAAGTCACACGCAATATGTCGCTCTATCTGGGCCTGCTGGCTTTTGTCATTGTGGCCGGCCTCTCCTATGAGCGGGGCGTGGAATTGCTCATTTCGGTGCTGCGAGGCGCGGGCGCTTTCCTCGCCATCTTCATCTTCCAGCGTGTGGCTTGCCAAATCTTCGATGCCTGGTCCGCCTGGGACGAAACTGAGGCCGCCGAGCCCGTTTCCATAGAAGCGGATACCTACTCCAAATCCGATAGCCGAGGCCGAGACTGAGAGATGAGAACCACGGCAGAAAGACATCATTCTCGGACGAGCGCCTGTCGGACCGGGCGGATGGATGTGCAGAGAGGTGATTTCCAGACTGGAGATCAGCCATGACACAGGCCGCGCTCCTCTGGAGGAGTTATTCGAAGTCAAGGACAGCCGGCGATCGGGAGCGCCTGATCGAGCGCTACGCGCCGCTGGCCAAATACGTCGTTGACCGGCTGAACATAAGCCTGCCTCCGAGCATGGGATATGAAGATCTTGTGGGTCAGGCGGTTATCGGTCTCATGGAAGCCATTGACAGTTTTGACCCCGGCCGCGGAGTCAAGTTCGAGACCTATGCCTATCATCGGATCCGCGGCTCGGTGATAGACATGCTGCGAGAGATGGACTGGCTGCCGCGGACCCTTCGCCGCAAGGAGAGAGAACTCAGTTCCGCCAGCGAGGCGCTCGAGACGAAACTAGGACGAGCGCCGACCGAAAAAGAGATCGCTGCCGAATTGGAAATCTCTCCGGAGGAACTCGTCCAACTCAACTGTTCCCTGCGAATGCAGAACATGCAGTCCCTCAACGAGATAGTGGGGGACGCCGATGGGGAACTCGTGGAAGTGTTGGAAGTGGTGGCTGATGAGGATGCTCTTTCACCACAGATTTGCACCGAAGAGCAGGAAGAAAAGCGCCTTCTGGCGGAAGCGATAGACGCGCTGCCGGAAAAAGAGCGAACCGTCATCGCGCTCTATTACCAGGAGGAACTCACGCTGAAGGAAATTGCAAAAGTTTTGGACGTGACCGAGTCCTGGGTTTGTCAGTTGCATTCCAGAGCGGTTTCGAAGTTGCGGGACAAACTGACCCCGAATCAGGGTCATGAACGGGAGGTGGAAAATGCCGGTGCGCGGCGTTGAAACCCATGTTCCGATCGAGCAGGTCCCAGAGGTAGAGCGAGAGCCGGAATCCGCTGAACATGAGAAGCGTGGCGAGCGGACGCGCCGCGTGTCTCGCAAACAGCCGGACAGCCATGCACACCGGGAGGGGACCGATACCTGGTGTGGTCATGGAGAATCTGAAAAGAAAAACAGAGAACAGGAAGAAAAGAGCAAGGAGGCCTCACTGCCGGAAACTGTACGGCAGCGTCAAGAAAAGAGCCTGGATTACAAGGCCTGAAGGAGGCATCGAAATGGATTCCATGAGCATAGCAGCTGCGGCCATCCTCTTCGCAATAGGGGTAGTCTGGTACTTGCGGGTATGGCGCCAGAGGAACCCGGCGGCGGGAAAAAGACACGCCGCAAATGCCCTGGCAGGCGATCCAACACCTGCTGAAGGATTGGAGAGGATGGAACAGGCGATTTCTGAGCTGGTTGCCGAACTGAAGACGACGGCTCAGCGCAATATCCAGGAACTGGCCGGTTGGACCGCGCAAATGAATGAGCTGGTCCGCGCCGCGGACGAGCGGATCACAGCCCTGCGCGCCTTACAGCAAGGTGATTCCCATGTGGTCACAAAGCCGGCTCCGGATGCGGAGGTGGAGAATGAGTCTCCTCCTCTGATGGCTGAATCGAGCCCTATCACCCTCGCCGAGGCCGCGCACCGCCTCTCTGCGGAGATCACTGATGAGGGAGAGATTGCCAAGAGACTGGGGGTAAGCCGGGGAGAACTTCGCTTGCTATTTGCGCTGCGTCAGAGAAAAGAAGCCGGCGCTGTTTCATAAAGTCTGACGAGAAAAGATTCGGGGTGCTCTTCGAGCAAACGTGCTTCTACAGCCTTTGGGTCTCCTGAGCGGGGTAGTGGCACTCAGGGCCAGCCACTATCGCTTACTGTCCAGAAATCGGGGGGTCGCAGCGGAGCGACCGCGATAGGCTCCGCTCACCTGCGCGTTCCGCTGCGTTTTGGCGAGCGCCAGACGCACTTCTCTGATTTGGCTGTTCAGGCGGGCTGCGGCATCGGCCTCAATTCTTACCACTTCCTCCATCAGAGCAACATTCTCCTCTTGACGGCTGGACAGCCGTTCCGCCCATTCACCGTTTAAATCCCGCGGCAGGTTATTCATCACGCGTTGGGTATGCAGAAAGAGCGCCTCCGTGTCCACGGCTTCCAGCTGGTCGAGCAGGTGCTGTTTCTGCTGAAGGATCGTCTCCCATGCTCGCGGTGAATCCGCCTCAAGTTGAAGAGATGTTACTCTTCGCAATTCGAGAAGCTGTTTTCGCAGGTCTTCATGCTGCTCCAGCAGCCGAGAGCCCTGCTCTCTGGCGTCCAGGTCGCTCGCCAAGCCCATTCTACACACCTAGCCTTCCTGCGCGAAATTACCATCACCTTGAGACAAGCGCGCCTCCGCCTCGACCCAGGTTTCTCGCAGCCGGGAGAAAAGCATCTCCGCTTCTCTTAGTGCCTCCGTATTGTCGTTGACATTCGCCTCTGTCAGGCGGTCATAGATATATCGGTAGAGGCTGTCGAGAGAGGCGGCGATTTGCTTGTTCGCGGAATGATCCAGGGAGTTGAGCAATTCCAGGACGATGCCCTGCGCCTTCGTAATATTGGTGTGTTGTTCCTCCAGCGATTTCTCCTCCATGGCGCGTATCGCCTGACGAAGAAAGCGGAGCCCCCCGTCATAAGTCATCAAGAGAAGGCGGGCGCGGCCTGCGGTCATGACTTGGCTTTTTCGATATTGATCATCTGCGTAGCCGTGTATCATTTTTCCTCTTATGTAAGAATGAGATTACTTCGTTCCTGGTAAAGATTCTATTTTATCTAGCCGGTATTCCAGTTGTTCTGCATCTGTACAAGTTGGCTGCTAAGGAAATTACTTTGCGTCTGCAGTTTAGCCAGCGCCTCTTCCATAACGGTGAACTGCTGGCGGAGGCGGTCTTGCTCTCTGACGATGGCCTCCTCCAGTTTGGTGATGCTCTCATCTATATCGTCAATGCGTTCCTGCAGGGTGTTCTGTGAAGATTTCACCATACCGTCTTCCGACTCGGTCAGGAAATCCAGCATATCATCCAGCAAGGCGCTGGCCCCGGCAGTGTAATCCACCGTACCGTAAGAGCCCGCAGAAGTCGCCCTTATCAAGAGCGTCAGTCCCTTTGAGTCTCCGGCCGTGCTCTCCAGCATCTGGCCGCTGCCCTCCGCCGCCTCACCATTGATTGTCCCCGCCACGTCCACGCCGGCTTCTCCTGTGCCGGTGCCCGATTCTCCGGTAGGAGATGATTCCGTCACCAGAACATTGCCGATGCCGGTGGTATCTGATGTGGCATTGGACTGGTCGGAGATGGCTGTCACCTCCGTGCTGTCACCATACCCGTTACTCTTCAGTGTAAGATATTGGCCCGTGCCAGTACCGTCGGAGCCGGTGGCGGAGGCGGTGACTCCCGTCTCCGCGCTGTGATCATTAATGGCATCGACCACTTCCGACTGGGTCATGCCTGCCGTCAGAGTGATGTTTACGCCATTTATGGTCAACACCTCATCCGCCGCCAATGCTAAGGTCTGTGCGACACCCGCGGTAACCCGCGCCTGTGTCGCCGCCTGGGTGATTTCAACCGCGTAACCAACTTCTTCCGTCGGCACAGTATCACCCGTCGCGCTGATGAATACTACATCGGCGTTTGAGGCTTCACCATACCGGGAGAAGAGTTTCATCACTCCGGTCAAATCGCTCTCCAGCGCGGACTCCAGGATGGTCTCATCCAGTGAGAGTTTGCCGTCGAAACCCACTGTTATACCCACCTGAGAAAGCAGTGAAAGTGAAGACGGCAATCCGGTGATGGGGTTGGAGACGCGGGAAATGAGATCGTTCTGTATATGGCGAAGGCTGAACTCGCCGAAGAGCGTCCCGCTCTGTTCCGTCTCCTCATTATAATCCCACTGTGCGTCAATGTAGTCTATGACGGCATTGAAATCTGTGACGAAATTCTGCACCATCTCTTTGATGGCATCCGTATCCGAGACCACACTCACCGTCACCGGTGTCGCCGGGTCGGCGGCGTGCAGATCGAGAGTGAGGCCGGGGATCAGATCGGTAATCAGATTCGAACTACGGGTTATCGTCAGAGTTCCCATCTGCAGAGTGGCGTCGGTGGCGGTCTGCAGGTCACTGAAGACGGGCGCGGTGCCGCCGGAGAGGCTCACGTCAATGGTCATCTCTCCCGCCGTACCGGTGCTCCCGCTGGTAATCAGCAATCGGTAAGGCGTGGTGTCTGAGCCGTCATCTATGATGAAAGCATTCACATTGGCGTCAGAAGCGTTGATTGCGTCTCGCAGTCCCGCCAGAGTGAGTCCGTTCGCCGTTATCTCAACCGCTTCCTCTGATCCAACGGTTATGGTAACGGTTCCATCGCCCACCAGTGTGGTCAACTCCGCGTAGCCCTGAGAGGCAACCTCATGGGTGGTGGCGAGAGATTGAACGGTGAAGGTATAATCACCCGGAGGGGGGCTGCCGGATACGCTCGCCGTCACCAGGCTCTCATTACTGGAAGCGGCGGTCATTGTCGAGAAGGCGGTATAAACGCCCAGCGCGGCGGCTTCCTCTTTCAAGGAAAGAAGTTGGGAATTCATCGTCTGCCAGGAGCTGAGTTTGGCGGAAAGGGTGGCCTTTTGCGCTTCAAGACGGAGAACAGGCACCCGCGCTAGGGTTTCGAGTTGAGCGAGGATGTCATCCGTCTGCAAACCAGAGATCAGACCGCTGATATACGCTGTTCCACTCATTCGCGTCTCCAGTACTCCTTGGTCTAGGCCGAAGCATCAAAAACATGATGCGCGGCAAGAACGAAGTCTTGAGCGATCTGCCGAATCTTCTCCGGCGGGATCTCCCTCACCACCCCGCCGGTATTGGGATTCTGCAGAGTCACCACCGCCTGTCGAAGAATGCGGTCATACTGATAACTGGCCTGCAGCGGCGGACTTGAACCCAGAGGAGAAATAGGATTGCTCCGGGCCGGCGGCTTTGCACGAGCACTTGATGCCTGCGCTGTCGCCGGCGAACCGGCCAACTGACTTGATACAACAACTAATCCTTCCATTTTATTCACTACCCAGTGCTGCCCACCGTCCACCCTCGAGCAAGAGGGAAGGTGGAAGGGGCCGCCATTAGGGCGAGGTCAACGGCCCCTTCCTTGGGCGAGCCTCAACTAACGAAGCATCGCAAGTATTACCTGCGGAGCCTGGTTAGCCTGTGTTAGCATCGCAGAGCCGGCCTGGAGCAGGATCTGATTCCGGGTAAAGGTAATCATCTCCAACGCCATATCAACATCGCGGATGCTGCTCTCGGAAGCCGCCACGTTCTCCCGAGCAACGCTCAGCGACGCCAGATTCGACTCCAACGTGTTCTTCTGCACAGAACCCAGATACACTCTGAGGTCTGAAATTTGCACGACCGCAGCGTCGACAACGGCGATCGCACCCTGAGCATCAGAGGTTACGTCAATAGTGTCCACGTAACTGACACCATCGCCCAGGTTAGCGGCATGCAGGTCGCTTACCAGGGTCGCGCCTGTGAGGTCCAGGGTAACGGTCTGGTTCGCGTTGGCTCCCACCTGGAACACCTTGCCGTCAAGGTTGCCAAGGCTGGCGGTGTCGAACAACTTCATGTTGCCGAACTGAGTCTGCTCGGCAATGCGGTCAATGCTGTCGATTGCCTGGTTGATCTGCGCTTGGTCGGCAGCAATGGAAACGCTGTCGTTGGCGCCGGTGTTGGCGGCGTGCAGCGCCAGATCGCGCATGCTTCGCAGCAAGTTCTGAACCTCCTGCAATGCCGACTCAGCGGTCTTCAACATGTTGATGGCTTGCTGAGTGTTGGAAATTGCTTGGCCAAGACCGGATACCTGGCCGCGAAGGTTCTCGGAAATAACCAAACCTGCCGGGTCATCGGCAGCCGCATTGATGCGGAATCCGGATGAAAGTCTCTCGATCGACTTGCTCAGGTTTGTATCGTTCAAAGCTGTCCAACGATGCGCCGTGAGCGCGCCGATATTCTGGTTGATACGCAGTGCCATTGGTGATTCCTCCTTGATTTTTTTGGGCCGGCAATCGGCGGTCGCCAGCCTTTGCTTCCTGCTTAGGTTGTGTTATTGTACTTTCCCGCAAAATCGGTTTGATGAAAGCAGCCTTACATGCCCACCCTACCGCAACTACCTGTCGGCAACGCAAAGGAATGCGGGAATCTCCTTCACGAGCCTCAGTTTGTTTTCTTTTTACCTCCTTTCGCCAGTTCTCTTGCCTTTGTTAATAAGTATATCGGCATTCTACGATTCAGACTTTAGTCCTTGGAGCTCTTCTTGGGCTGTTTCTCGCTGTTGTGCTTCGGTATGGGCTTCACTTTGCTCAGTTTTTCCAGTGCCTCTGCTCCCTTACGGGCCGCCTCTGCCGCTCGAATGTTCTCTATTCCTATTTCTTCCACAAGTTCCTTTCGATATACAGGCACATCTTTCGGAGCGGAAATACCGATTCTCACCTGGTCATCTTCAATCCGTACCAGTGTTATCTTGATATCCTCTCCAATGAGTATGGTCTCGCCCACCTTCCGTGTAAGGACAAGCATCTCAATTCCCCCGCTTCTACTGAATGCGATTAACCCGCCGCAGAGTCGGTCGCCTGGAGCGCATCTCCCACAAGCGGATGTTTGGTGGTATAGCGCTCATCCTCAAGAATCACCTGTTTCGCCCTGCGCGTTTTGGTGCCGATTACAACCGGCGCGACGAGATTGGCAGTTATTTCTCGCCCTTCCGGGCCCAGCGTCAGCAGCGCAAGGACAAAAGCATCCTCAGGCGCTTCCATGCCCAGCAGTTCAGCGTCGCTTTCGCATACCTCAAGTTCGTAGTCCGGGAAGAAATCATAGGGGTTTATGACCACAAATGCAAGCCCCGGCTCATCCACCATCTGCAGCCATTTGAAGGCGCTGTCGGAGGATTCCTGCAGCAGACAAAAGCGCTTTGCCTTATCTATGCCCACCAGACCTTCAGGCATCTCCAGAATCGTCTCAGGATCAATCTCCAACTCACCGAATCGGACTGTCTCTATTATCATCGGCATACCTCTTTATACGCACACTAACGCAGGAACTCTGTCAGGCCGTTGCCGGACAACATAGCGGCTACGGCGGCGGTGGCCTGGTACACGTTCTCTTGCGTCTGTAGTTCAAGCATAACTCTTGCAAAGTCTGCGTCCTCTGTGTTAGATAAGGACTCCGTAAGAGAGAGTTGACTGTCGGAGAGCCGGTTCAGGGCAAGTTCAATGCCCTGTTGCCTGGCCCCCACCTCTCCTCTCAGAACGAGTATACGAGAGAGGTGTTCATCTATCTGGGTGAGGCTGGTCTGTATCTGCGTCAGATCCTCCGCCAGGAGTGCATCCTTCAGCAAATCGAGAGTGGCGAAGAGGTCGGGGAGGGCCGGGTCGGCCTGCCCGTTCATATTGAAGACTTGGTCGCCCGGCAGATTCACAGCCACGGTTGAAGTGCGCCCCACTTCGAAGACCGCAACACCTCCATCTCCGGAGTAGGTTACCGGCGGGTCGGCGGCGAGATCGAGACTGAAGGGGGCGTCGTTTATCTTATGGCCGGCGAAGAGGAAGCGTCCCGCCCGTTCGCTGTTGGCGGTGCCGACAACAGCTTGCAGCACCTGCTCGACCTGTTGCGCGAGCGCTTCTCTCGTCGTGGTATCAACGGTGCCGGTGGCTCCGGCAAGCGCGTATTGCCGCGCCACGCGCAGCAGATTGACGACCTCTCCCAGAGAGCTTTCCGTCATTGTCAGCAGAGCGTCGGCTTCTTCAGCATTCTTCTTGTATTGAGCGACCTCCGCCAGAGCAGACCTCAGCGCTGCCGCGCGCACCGCGCCCACCGGTTCATCCGAGGGCCTGTTGATGCGCAAACCGGAGGCCATCTGCTCTTGCAGCCGATAGAGATTCTCTACCGTCCGCCCCATTCGTGCGATCAGATTATGATTCATCATGGAGTCGGTAATTCGCATGATTTCCCCTAGATTGGCGGCGCCATCCTCTCGATGATGGTGAGGATCATCTCATCCGCCGTGGTCAGCACTCGGGCCGCCGCATCATAAGCGTGCTGATACTGAATCATATTCGCCATCTCTTCATCCAGAGACACTCCGGCAAGAGATTGCTGCTGGACGAGCACCTGCTCATTGAGCAGGTGAGCCGCGTTGGCGCTGTCTCCCGCCGTCTTTACATCGGCCCCCACCTGTCCCAGCAAAGAGCGCCAGGCCAGCCCCAAAGATTCGCCCCCGGGCATAACCGGCTCGTTGCGAAGCCCTGCAATGGAGAGCGCCACCGAACCATCACCAGGAGAACCCGCCGCCGCGGCTGCTGCAATCACCCTGGCGTCAGCAAGGACGGCGGCATCCACTGTTAGATTCGCGGCCGTCGAACCGGCCGTGAAGAAATCTATCCCGGTGGTTCCATCCAGCCCGAAGCCGGTCTGGTGAAGGGCATTCACCTCTGAGACCAGAGTTGTAACAATCGCGTCCAACTGGCTCATATACTGGGGGATGGCTTGCTCCTGTATGTACAGTTGCCCGGCGAGTTCGCCCGCCGTTATCTGCGCGGCGGTGCCGTCATCCTCCCATCTCACCTCAAGGTGACCGGTGGCTCCCTGCACTGTGGTGAGCGCAAAGGCGAGTTCGCCCTGCACCAATGGTTTGCCTCCCAGGTTCAGAATGGGTTGAGCGTTTTCAGGGGAGATGAGCGTCGCACCGGTCAGTTCGCTCAACCGCAGCAAAAGAGAGTCTCTCTGGTCGAGCAGATCATTGGGCTGTCTGCCCTCCGCCAGAGCGACGGCTATCTGGCGGTTCAATTCCGCCGTCTGTTGGGAGAGACGATTTATCTCTTCAACACTCCCGGCTATGGCGATGTCCAGGTTGGAGGCCTGCCACTGCAGTTTCTGCACTATATCTCGGAATCCAGCCGCCAGCGCTGTCGCCTGAGAGCGTACCTGTACACGAGCAGATAGGTCATCCGGACGGGTGCTGAGTGTCTGCCAGGCATCCCAGAACTGGTCCAGAACCGTGCCCAGATCCTCTCCGGGAGCAGGTGCCACAATGCCCTCTATTTCTCGCAGCGCATTATAGGTCGTATCCCACTGTCCCACCTGACCCGCGGTGGTGCGCAGATGGAGCCCCAGATAGCCGTCCTGTGCGCGGCGAATAAGGGACACCTGGACACCTGTCCCCACCATTCCTCCCAAGATCGTTTCGGCCGTGCCCGGTGGAGGATAGGGGCGGGTAGAGGAGAGGATCGCCTCCTGTCGGCGAAAGCCTGGAGTGTTGACATTCGCCACATTGTGCCCGGCCGTATTCATGGCCTGGAATTGGGCCTGGAGGCTGGATAGTGCTGTAGTTATGATGGAGAAAGATGACATTGATGGCTTCAGGCTGTTCTGTTCATCAGGGAAGTGGAGAGTCGAGATTGGCGTCTGCCGGCGGCAGAGTAAGAGGGGTCCTCTTCTCTGCCGGCAAGCAGACTAATCGAAAAATCGTTATAGCGCATCGCTTCTCGCGCCAGTATCCAGTTGAACCGGCCCTGGCGGCGCAGGTCTTCGGCGAGCTCCTTCACATCCAGACGCAGTTGGCGGCACTCTTCCGTTTCATCAGCCACTTCTTGGGCCGACTCCTCGGAATCGCCCAGCACCGTTGCGGTCCTGTTCATCGCCCTGGAAAGCTTCTGCAATAGGGCGCTTTGTTGAGAGACTATCTCAGCCAGCCTGTCCGCCTTACCCGCTATCAGGCAATCACGCTGCTCCTCAGCGGAGGCGAGCAGTCCTCTGAGAAGGTCCCTCTCCTGGCGCAGCCTCAATGCCAGGACCTTTGACTCAGCCATTTCAACTCCCCAGCAACTTCGTCAGGCGGGCCTCGGCGAGGATCTTCTCTGCGATCGTATCAGAGGAGATGCGGAAGGTTCCCTTGGCGATCTGACTTCGCAGTTCGGCCACCCGGTCCGCGCGTACATCCGGCAGTCTTGCAATTACCCGCATCGCCAGATCGATCTCTTCCGCCTTTGCGGAAAAGGTTGCCTGATCGGATTTGAGACCAGGCGCGGGCGGCTTGTTCGCACTTGCCCGTTCGATCTTGTTAAAGTGGGATTCCAGGATACGCCCGATTTGCTCGGTTGAGATATGCACCTCCATCACCTCCACCAGGGCAATACACCCGCCTCAGGCGGGCCGACCTATTACTATCTTCGGCATCCCACAAGGCGAACTTAAGGCGAAATTCTCGATTCTGCCGGAAATACTCATACCAGCGCCCCTGTTCCAAGAAGCTGAAATTCCACTTATGCTGAAAAATCAGCCTTCCGCAGCGCCTTCCGCTTCCGGTCCCGCCAAATCCCTCAACAAAATATCCGCCAGCCCCAAGGTCCCGGTCTTGGCAATCTCCCTGGCAATCTGTTCGTCAAACATATCCTCGAAGATCTTCTCCCCGGAACTCTTGGGAAGCAGTCCTCCATCCGGCACTGTCGCCTTCATACAGCGCAGCATATGGGTGAGGAAGATGGCTTCGAACTCCGCGCAGGCTTCTTTCAGCCGCTGAGCGGAGTTTGCATCTCCCTGCTCCATTGCAAAGCCAGTCAGGAATGTCGGCAGCAGTTCCACATAGCTGTTCATTACCAACTCCCCCTACAGAACATCCAGTTCGGCCTGCAGAGCACCCGCCTGTTTCACGGCCTGTAAGATTGCCACCATATCTTTTGGTGTCACCCGAATGGCATTCAGACACTTGACCAGTTCCTCAATGGTCCCGCCGCCGATCTCGGTGAGCGATGCCTCTGGCTCTTCCGTCTCTACTGTACCGCGAGGGACCACCACGGTCTCACCGTCAGACAGTGGGGCCGGCTGGGAAATCGCATAGTCAGTAGTAATCCTTACGCTCAATCCCTGATGCGCCACGGCTACCGGAGTTATCTTCACACTTCCACCCACCACGATGGTGCCGGTGCGCTCATTGACGACCACCTTGGCAATGAAGTCAGGCTCCACCATCAGATTGCCTATCACAGATACCAGTTCCGGAATGCGATTCAAATAAGCCTCCGGAACGGTTATGTCCACAGTCGCTTCATCTCGGGCGGAGGCCAGTGGAGAGCCGAGGCGTGCATTGATCACTTCTGCGATGCGAGTTGCAGTGACGAAATCTGGATAGTTCAAAGAAAGTGAGAGGATCCCAAAATCAACGAGATGCATGGGTACCTCGGCTTCCACTATGGCGCCTCCCGGAATCCTGCCGACGGTGGGGTGGTTCTTGGTGACTTTGGCGCCCGCTCCTTCGGAGGAGAACCCTCCGATGGAGACCGGTCCCTGGGCCGCCGCATAGGTGTATCCATCCGCGCCTCGCATAGGCGTCTGGAGCAGAATGCCTCCCTGGAGAGATGAAGCGTTTCCGAGAGAGGATACCGTAACATCAATCCTGTCGCCGGATTTCACAAAGGGGGGCAGGTTCGCCACCAGTATGACGGCGGCGGCATTTCCCACCCTTATCTCACGGGCGGGTACCGTGATATTGAAGCGCTGCAACAGATTGGCGATCATCTGGGTGGTGAATTTAGTCTGTTGAGTATCACCCGTGTTGTCCAAACCCACAACCAGACCGTATCCCATCAACTGGTTCTGCCTTGCCCCGGAAGGGCGGGTGATATCCTTAACTCTCACCAACTGGCCCGCAGAGGCGCCGCGCACACATCCGGCAAGTACCAGGGCGATAATCAATATCTGTCTGCAAACCATGCTCGTTCTCCTCATCTCTCTCTTAGACCCGCCCTTCTTACCAGAGCAGCCGGATGAGCCGATATATCAGCCCAGGCTTCTGTGAATCACTGATACGGCCTTCGCCGACACTGCTTATGTTCAGTTCCGCCACCTGGGTGGAAAGCACGCTGTTATCAGGGCCGATATCCTGCGTTCTCACCAGTCCCGTCAAAGTCAGTTTTAACTCCTCTTTGTGGAGGTTCACGGTGCGTTCTCCGTGGATGCGAAGAAGCCCGTTGGGAAGCACCTCGACCACCTTGGCGGAGATACGATCAACAAGTGTAGTGGTCTGAACCGCACTCCCACTTCCCTCGGAACTGCGCTCTGAGGAAAGCGAAAAAGAGCGAATGAAATCGAAGATGCCGGTTCCGGTGCTGTTTTGCACATCCATCTTCTTATCAGTGTCCGTCTCCGCGGAATGCTCCGTCGAGGAGGATTCCGCAATCACCACGGTGACGATGTCGCCCACCCGGTGTGCCTTATGATCGGCAAAGAGAGAACCGGAATAGGGTCCCCAGAGTGAGACCGCGCAGGCCGGCATCAAGATTACCAAAGTCAGAATTATTGCCAACAACGGAGTCAGTCTTTGCACTGGTTCCTCCTTCATGGAGCAAGCCTAATCTCTGCTTGACCCTCGCCTACAACCTTGGCGGAGAAGTCTTCTTTGCTCAAAGTAGTGCGGAGTCGTACCATTTCACCTCTTGCCCCGTCTTCTTTAGCAACTGCCGGCGCCGTGACAACGACGCCCGAGGCGAATACGGTTACGGTCACTTCATGTCCCTTCAAAACCAAGGGAAGCGGTTCTGTACAGGCATCTGTTAGCGGCGTACCGGCCATCAGCCTGAGGGTTGTTCGCTGCTCGGCGGATTCGTCCAGCGCACACAGCGGCTTCCCGCGCAGAGAGAACAGATCCCTTCGCTCACGCCTCACATCCGCGGCCGAGAGTCTGGTATGTCTGGCGAGATTGTGGCTT
>JABAOC010024660.1_pt1 | contig 22486 bp, 25 predicted proteins | sample 7062161 | NCBI WGS metagenome assembly JABAOC01 (sample SAMN14538625, study PRJNA623070) | marine sediment metagenome | biome: marine biome [ENVO:00000428]; feature: marine pelagic biome [ENVO:01000023]; material: deep marine sediment [ENVO:00002113] | place: India: Gulf of Khambhat ... | reverse complement strand
ATTGTACCTGTCACTTTTTTGGTGGTCGGGGCGGTCGGACTTGAACCGACGACCTCTTGCTCCCAAAGCAAGCGCGCTAAACCAAGCTGCGCCACGCCCCGCCCAAATAATTTATTTTATCACCCCTTACCCCTTCTGTCAATGAATAAAGCAAAGCTCCGCTTTGCTGCTACAACCCATTAATTATTTCTTTGATCTTAGCGAGAGCGCGGGCGCGGTGGCTTATCTTGTTCTTCATCTCTTCTCCCAGCTCAGCAAAGGTCTTTCCGTATTCCGGCAAGAGAAACAGGGGGTCGTAGCCAAAACCGCTTTCTCCCTTAACTTCAAAAGCAATTATCCCTTCACATACGCCCTCACAGGTTAACACTCCGCCGTCGGGTCTGGCTAAAGCAGCCACGCATCTGAATTTTGCTCTTCTCTCTCCCAGCGATAATTTTTCCATAAGTTTCAAAAGTTTTTTGTTATTATCTTCATAGGTGGAGTTTTCGCCGGCAAAGCGCGCGGAACATATTCCGGGAGCTCCGCTTAAAGCCTCTACTTCCAGACCCGTATCTTCAGCCAGAGAGTGCTTTTTCGTATACCGGGAAACTACCAGTGCCTTCTTCTTGGCGTTTTCTTCCAGGGTCTCTCCGTTCTCCACCACCCCGGGGCAGCCGGGAAAATCGTCCAGAGAGAGCAACCGGGCGTTGATACCGTCGAGTATCTTTTCCATCTCTCTGATCTTGTCCTTGTTTCGCGTGGCCAGTACAATTTCTAACATAAATATCTCTCCCTACTCCAAATCTCCCAGAATTCCCTTTTCTACAGCTATCAATTCCGCAATACCTTTCCTGGCAAGTTGCAGCATCTCCAGTAGCTTCTTTTCAGGAAAGGTAGCCTCTTCACCGGTAGCTTGAACTTCTACCAGGTCTCCTTTTCCGGTCATAACCACGTTCATATCTACTTCCGCAGAACTGTCTTCCTGAAAAGTCAAATCCAGAAGCATCTTTTCTTTAACAATCCCCACGCTGGTAGCAGCCAGGTAGTCTTTTACCGGGAAGGAAGCAATCTTCTTATCGTTTTTTAACTTTCGTACTGCATCTACCAGAGCGACGAATCCTCCGGTTATGGCAGCTGTCCGCGTGCCGCCGTCAGCCTGCAAGACATCGCAATCAATAATTATTGTCCGCTCCCCCAGCAATTTTAAATCGACAACAGCGCGCAGGGAACGCCCGATAAGTCTCTGAATCTCCTGGGTGCGTCCGGACAACCGGAACCTCTCCCTTTCCGAGCGCGTGTCTGTGGCTCTCGGCAACATCGCGTATTCACCGGTTATCCAGCCAGTACCGGTATCGTGCAGGTGCGGAGGAACTTTTTCCTGTACGGAAGCGCTACAGATTACCTTTGTCCCTCCTGCTTCTACCAGGCAAGACCCTTCGGCATACTTCAGATAGTTGCGCGTTATCTTTACCGGACGAATCTTATGGCTTTGCCTTCCGTCTTCCCGCATCTCTTTCACTCCTTGATTAATTTTAAATTTCTCAGTAACTTGTCTTTAGTAATTTCGTACTCTTCTTTCTGTCTTTTTACTTTCTCCACAACCGGGGAGGGAGCTTTCTTCAGAAATTCATTGTTTTTCAATTTCTTATTAGTTCTGTCGAGTTCAATTTCTATCTTTTCAATCTCTTTACTTAACCTTTTTACTTCGCGGGAGACGTCAATCATTCTCTTCAAGGGAACGTATATCTCTCTCCACATCACCAACGACGGCGGTGGCGCACTCTTCTGGTTTCCTGATACCCTTATCGACTACGACTTCTTTCGCCTTCGTCAAACTCTTGATATAGAGAATGTGTTCATCCAGAAGTGCCTTCTGTTTTTTCCGGGATGGCTTGATAAATACTTCCACCATACTGGCGTGTGGAATTCTCATTACGCTACGCACATTCCTCACCTGAGAGATTACATCTATCACCAATCCCATCTCTTCTGAGGCATCCTTATCCTTTTCTTCCCTTCCGGGGAGAGGCCAGGGAGAAACCATTATAGATTCTTCTCTGTCCGCCGGAGAAATATCATTTAACAGGTGCCATATCTCTTCCGTAATGAACGGCATTACGGGATGGAGCAATTTTAAAGTTCCCTCAAGCACGTAAATGAGCACAAACTGAGCCACCTCTCGCTGGCTCTTTTCCTGGCCATAGAGTCTCATCTTGGCCAGTTCCAGATACCAGTCGCAGAACTTGCTCCAGATAAATTCGTAGAGGAGTCTTGCTGCCCTGCTTATATCATATCCTTCAAAGGCCAAGGTGACCTCTTCTATAACCCGATTATACTGGTCCAGAATCCACCTATCGGGTAAAGTGAGCCTTTTTCTTATAGAGTCATTCTGCGTGGGAGTGCCGTGCGGCAGCTTAAATCCTTCCAGATTCATAAGCACAAGCCGCGAAGCATTCCATATCTTGTTAGCAAAATTCCTTCCTGCCCGGAAATTATCTTCGGAGAGTTGAACGTCCCTTCCCATCACCCCGCCACAGGCCATGGCAAATCTCAGTCCATCAGTTCCGTATTTCTCCACCGTACCTAAGGGGTCGATAACGTTCCCTATAGACTTACTCATTTTCCTTCCCTTGGCGTCTCGCACTATGCCATGAATGTATACGTCAGAAAACGGGACGTCGCCCATCAATGTCAGTCCCATCATAACCATTCTCGCCACCCAGAGGTAGAGAATCTCGTATCCCGTGACCAGAACAGAAGTGGGATAGTAATAGTCAAGGTCATCGATTACCTTCTCACTTTTTGATTTACCGCAAGCCTTGTCTTCTCTTCTTGGCCAGCCAAAAGTGGAAAAAGGCCAGAGAGCTGAGGAGAACCAGGTATCCAGTACGTCGGGGTCCTGGATAAGGTCACTATTGTTACACTCCGGACATACCTCTGGTTTTTCCACCGCTGCCACGGGCGGACAACCTTTCTGGCAATACCAGACAGGTATTCTATGACCCCACCAAATCTGACGGCTAATACACCAGTCATGCAGCTCTTCAAGCCAGTTCAAATATGGCCTGGTCCAGTTTTCGGGAACCAGGCGCACTCTCTTCTCCCGGGAAGCTTCAATTGCTTTCTTTGCCATCTCCCCTGTTTTCAGATACCACTGTTCAGAGACCAGTGGTTCCAGAATAGTCTGACAACGGTAGCAATGGCCAATCGAGTAGTTATAATCCTCAATCTTTTCTAAATACCCTTTCTCTCTTAGTTCTTCTACCAGTTCCTTGCGGCACTCAAACCTGTCCTTCCCTTGATACTTCCCGGAAGCCTCGGTCATCCTCCCCTGCTCATTAATAACCTTCACACTGGGCAGATTGTGCCTCTGGGCTATCCTGAAATCGTCGGGATCGTGGCCAGGGGTTACCTTTACCGCACCGCTACCAAAAGCAGAATCCACAAATCCATCGGCAACAATGGGAATGGGCCGATCCATAACGGGCAATATAACTTCCCTTCCGATTAATTCCTTATACCTCTTATCCTTGGGATTGACAGCAACTGCTGTATCTCCCAACATAGTTTCCGGCCGCGTGGTAGCTACCATAACAAAAGAGGCTCCACCCTGCGAACTTTTGAGGGGATACTTTATATACCATAACTTGCCTCTAATCTCTTCGTGTTCCACTTCTATATCTGAAAGCGCAGTCTGGCACCGGGGACACCAGTTGACAATGTACTCGCCCCTGTAGATCAAGCCTTTTCCGTAGAGGTAAACAAAAGCTTCCAAAACAGCCTTTTCACAGACACTATCCATAGTGAATCGGGTGCGCTCCCAATCACAGGAACAGCCCAATCTCTTCAACTGTTCCAGTATTGTATCCCCCACTCTGTTTCGCCATTCCCACATCCTATTTAAGAACTTTTCTCTACCCAACTTCTCTCTGGTCAATCCCTGAGAGATAAGTTCCTTCTCCAGAACGTTCTGGGTGGCAATTCCCCCATGGTCTGTTCCCGGAAGCCAGAGTGCATTATAACCCTGCATCCGTTTCAGCCTAATCAGAATGTCCTGTAAAATATTATTCAAAGCATGGCCCATATGGAGGGAGCCGGTAATATTGGGAGGCGGAATGACGATAGTATAGGGCTTCATTTCTGGCCTGGGTTCGCTGTGAAAATATTTCTTCTCCAGCCAGAAGTCGTACCATCTTTTTTCTGTAATTTTGGGATTATATTTTGTGGGAATCTCCACTTTGACCCCCCTGAACAGGGCAGATAGCTCTCTAATTAACTTTTAATTTTAACAGATTTACAAATGAAATGCAAACAAAAACTGAATGGCTTGTAGCTGCAGAGCGACAGCTCTAATATATATTCATGTCACTGCGAGCGACTGAAAGGAGCGGGGCAGTCTGGAGATTGCTTCGGTCGCTTCACTCCCTCGCAATGACACGCTTTGCTGCTGCTCCTCCCCCTCACCCTACCCCTCTCCCCATAGGGGAGAGGGAATTTTTTCCTTTAAAAATGGGCTATTTTCTGAAGTTAACAAAAAATTAACATTTTTTTAACATGACTGTAACATATTTGTGATATAATATTAATGGAATATATATAAGGGAAGATACTGGGAGCCTTATTCCCAGGAACGAAAACAAAAAACTCTTGACAAAGTAGGCAATATTCTTGTATTTTAATATAATATGAAAACCGGGGGGAGGGCAGGTGATGAGAAAAAGAATTCGCAAGTGGTTGGGAAGAAGATTTACCATTCTGTTAATTCCGCACGATAAGTCTCGCCCGATAAGAACTAGCCTTTCACTAAACTTCATCTATTCCATCTTAATCTTATGGACATTTTCTCTCGTCTGCTCAGTGTTCATTATGAGTCGAGAAATAAACTACAGGGAAACTGTCAGAGCTAACAAGGACCTCCGCGAGAAAGCAGAATACTTCGCAAAGCGCCTGGCAGAAGAGAGGGATCTCATCTGTGAATTGAAGGATATGGACACGCGACTCAGAGGACTACTACATATGAAAACTCCCGAAGATATAGTCGAACTTGGTGGAATAGGCGGACCTTCCGCTGAGGATGCGCGTAACCTTACATTGGTACTACAAAGCGGAAATGGCCTCAGTAAGGAATTGTTCCAGATGAATCTTAACGCACTGGAGAGGGAAACCTGGGAAAGAAAACAGAGTTTCCACGAGATAAACGATTATCTCGCCTACCAGAGAAATTTATTACTGGCCACCCCTTCTATATGGCCCACTTTTGGTCGGGTTACTTCCAGCTATAACTGGCGACAACATCCTTTAACTAAAAGAAGAGAATTCCATTACGCGATTGATATTGCCAATTTAAAGGGAACCCCTGTCAGAGCAACCGCTGATGGAAGAGTGATAGTGGCTGGCTGGCAGGGAACCTATGGCCGCAGCGTAATGATTGACCACGGACAGGGATTCTCCACCCGTTATGCCCACAACTCAACCGTACTGGTTAAGCCCGGAGAAAGAGTCAAGAGAGGACAGATCATAGCCTTATCCGGTGATACAGGGTTAGTTACTGCGTCTCACGTTCATTACGAAGTCTGGTACAAAGGTAAACCTGTAAACCCCCTCCTTTATGTAAAAAGCAAACCGGTTTTTACGAAACGTTAATCTAATAAATGCATCGGATTCTTACCTTCAGCAAATATTTTCAGTACAAGAAGTACGGTCTTTCCACATGAACGCGGTTTTGCAAAAACCAAAGTAACAAAATGCTAATTTTTCAGGAGGCAGAAGTATGTTTGGCAAGAAAGAAGACGTGGGAAAAGTCGGGAAGGTAGATACTCTGGTCGGGCAAAGTGCAGAAATCAAAGGAACAATCTCCACCAAGGGTACCCTCAGAATCGATGGCAATATTGACGGTGGAGTGGTAAATGCCGAGGCAGTTATTGTAGGCGAAGACGGAAAAGTAAAGGGAGATATAAACGCTCAGACTGTAGTTGTGGGAGGAGAAATTACTGGAAATATTACTGCTTCCGCCAGCATTGAAATGCTTCCTCACTCGCAGGTAAAAGGAGACATCAGTGCACCGCAACTATATATAGCCGAGGGAGCCATATTTGAAGGAAACTGCATAATGAGCAAAAACCAGGAAAAAATAATCGAACCGGAATTTAAATCAAAAAATACAAAATAACCCATCCCTTTCAGAATTCTATTCTTTTATCCCCAACTTTATTATAACGTTCGTTATTTCCTCCCTCAAAGTTGCGTTTTCTACAATCTCTTCCGCTACTTCCAGATACTCGACAGCTTCCGGATTACCCATTTCTCCTATAGCCTGAAGGGCGCAAAACCTTATCTGTTCCTCTTCGGCAGAGTCTTCAACTACTGCAATGAGGGGAAGGATGTTTCTCTCATCTTCAATGTAGCCCAATAAGTCACAGGCCCAGTACCGGAATTTCCAATTTTTATTCTTATCCTGAACCACGCTGACCAATACCGGTGAAGCGACCTTTCCTAAATCGAGTAGCCTTGCCGATTGCGTCATCGTAGACTTTCCCACAACATCCAGGCTTTCGCTATTCTGGCAAATTTCTTCCACCTCGGTAAGATCCTTGTTTATCGCCTTCTCTGTTTTTTCGTCAACATAGTACTCAGGAACAGGAGGGGGTACTCTTTTCCTGGGCGCAGGATAACAGCTACTTAGAAAAAGAATCAATATAATGAAATAGATATAGAGTTTTCTCATCGCAAGAAAGAAATTATTAAGGGAATAGTCACCAGGCTCAGGAGAGTACCCACCAGAATCATCCCCGCGGCAAAGTCCGTATCTGCTTTGTACTTTTTTGCGAAAATATATGTGAGCACTGCCGAAGGCATTGCTGAAGATACCAAAACTACAGAGGCCCCGGGACCGGAAAAGTCAAGAAGCTTAACCAGGATTAGAGCTACCAGAAATCCCCCTCCCACCCGGAGAACGACGCCGATATTTACCAGCTTGAGATGTCGCCGCCCGATAAAGTTCAGCTGGTATCCCACAACAGCTACCATCGCCGGAAGAGCTACTGCTTTTAGGCCCTGGGAAATATGGAGAAACGCCCGGGGAACACCCACCCCGGCCTGGTTTAGCACTATTCCCGCTAAAGCGGCGTAAATCATCGGCATCTTGATTATCTCCAAGAAATGCTCCTTGCGGCTGACCAGATAAATGCCCAGCGTAAAGTGGAGCACTCCCGCTATCAGACTGTAAATCACGCTATAGGTCATCCCTTCTCTGCCGAAGAAGAGGGTATTTATGGGAACCGGTAGATATATGGCATTCATAAACATTATGGGAAGGCAAATCTGTCTAAACTCTATCCCATAAAGAATAGAAAAAAGATAGGCCATAATGCCGCAGGCAATAACGACTCCCGCTGCTACTATAGCGACTTTTTCCGTCACCAAGAGGTCCGCCGAACTCTCCCACATAGAAAGGAAAAAGAAAAAAGGGATAAGTAGATAAAGAGAAGCCTCTATTACCACGGCAATTAAGGGCTGGACAAACCTTGCCCTTACCTTTCCTATAAGATAGCCGATGAATGCGAAAACAAAAACTCTGGATACTAACTTAAAGACCACTTCCATCAGCGTGCCCATGACAATTTCCTTGACCGAAAAGTTGAATTTTTAATATAATATTGTGTAGGTGATGAGAAAATGATGAACTTTCTCAGAAAAAACGTAAAGACTTTCCTCTGGTGTATCGCTATTGCCTTTATTGGCGGCGTATTCCTCTGGAATTTTTCCACGCGGCGCTTAATCGATTGCGTTGCCCAGGTCAACGGGACCAAAGTTTCCTACTCTTCCTTTTTGGAATCGGTCAACATGAGAATCCGCAACTGGTACGACCAGAATCCCGACGCAGAACTAAGCGATGACCAGAGAAAAGAAATCAAATCCGAAGTTCTAAATTTCCTTATCCAGGAACAGCTTCTTATTCAGGAAGCAAAAAAGTACGGAATATACGTAAGCCAGAGCGAAGTAATAAACACCATACGCTCCCTTCCCCAATTCCAGCGGGAAGGGAAATTCGACCCACAATTATATTTTTATATTCTGCAAAACTATTTTCGCACTGAACCGGCTGTATATGAAGCCCAGATTAAACAATTGATTGTCAACCAAAAAGTGAGAGACTTTATTCTCTCCGCTGTCAAAGTCACTGACCAGGAAGTAAAAGACGAATATGAACGAAGAAAAATTAAAGAGAAGATAGAAGATTTCAAGGAATCTTTCCTTCAGGAAAAGAAAGCCCTTTTCTACAGACAATGGCTGATAAGCTTATACCAAAAAGCAAAAATAATTAACAACCTGGACAAAATTGAAAAAGCCTCCTAAAACTTCACGCCAAATTTTCCCAATAATTCCTTCAATAACTTCCCGGGCATACCCACTACATTATCCACGGACCCTTCCAGTAACTGCACAAAGGCATCGTTCTTCTCTCTGATTCCGTAAGCGCCTGCTTTATCCAGATGCATCCCGCTTAATCGGGAGACTTCTCTCCCGGTGAGCTTCTTCATCCTCACCCGGGAAACTTCATGCCCCACAACTTTCTTACCCGTTTTAGCATCAACAACGGCGATCCCCGTATAGACTTCATGGGTTGTGCCACCCAGTCGTCTCAAAATCTCTCCTGCTTCCCTGACTGTCCCGGGTTTGCCGATAATCTCAAATTTCACTCTGTCTCTTTCCCTAGCAGGCAGGGCGACTATTGTATCCGCGCCGATAACCAACCCTTCAGAAAGTCTCATAGAAACTTCTTTTGCTTTCCGTAACGCAAATTTCTCGGCTATTTTCCCGGGAGCCAATTTCCCCGTGGAAGAGACCGGGTGTTCCTCGAAAAAACGAGACGGCATCACTCGAAATTTTAATCCCATTTGCGAGAGAATCTGTTGCCTGCGAGAAGAACGGGAAGCCAAAATCAATCTTTCCATCATCAATTCCAGGAACACAATACTTAATTCCGAGAAACAAACAGTCTAACGAAGCTTACCGGCGTCGGGCGTTATCTTTCTTATTTCTTTACTCAGGTAATCGGCGCCGTAGCCGGTCACAAAACCAGTAACAACCGCTGCCACTATTAAAAATGGAAGTGTCAAAAATACTCCCTTATGCCTTATCAGGAAAAGATAAGCAACGAAAAGTTGCGTAAGATTATGAGTCACTGCTCCCAGAATGGAAACTCCTATTATGCTGAAACCAAAAAGATACTGGGAAGAAGGATTCGACTTTACCGTCTTTCCCAGACCATAAACCCCGCCCATCACCAGAGCACTCACCAGCGCGCCGGAAAAACTCAAGAAAAAACCGGGGGTGAAGAATGTTCCCAGAAGTAGGGAACTCAAAATCGTCCTTAACACAGCTACCTGAACTGCTACAGCGAATCCAAATATCGCCAGTCCCGTCAAAGTAATCATATTCGCCAACCCCAGCCGGAGCCAGGGGAGCGGATGGGGAAAAAGACTCTCTCCTATCTGCAAGGTGGAAGCAAGAGCAATCAAAGCTGAAATATGAACTATTCTTTTCTTCCCGATCATCAAAATTGCCTTTCCTCTTAATAACTCACTGCGTCAATTTCGGGACTTCTCTTTCCTTCTATGGTTACCAGCACCTTATTTGGCAAACAGACAATGTTTTGATCTGGTTTATTAATCCATCCTGTATTTACGCATATTTTCTGAAAGCAGGTTGATTCTATCACTCTCACTCTTCCTTCCTTAACCTCTATAATTACCCTTCCTCTTTCGCCTTCTATATCGATTTTATTGTTTATTTCCAAAGAGACCCTCTGAGGAGGGCTACTACCAACTTTAACCAGAGCTTCCTTCCCCTCACGGGAAACAAAGAAAAGCCGCATAAAATAGAAAGAGGCAGCGGCAACAAGGACAAATATTAGAATCCTGTCATTTCTGGTTAACATACTCAATCCGGGAAACCAATCCCGAAGAAGTGGAGACATCTCCTTCTTTATTCACAATAACTCCTTCCACCCCTTCCAGACTCTCAATTAAAGCCATGCCCTCGCGGGGACCTAAAACAAATATCCCCGTAGCCAGTCCGTCAGCAAAGGTAGCTTCTTCAGCCACAATAGTCACGCTCTGACACTCATCCGCAGGATAACCTGTCCTGGGATTTATGATATGGTGGTATCTTTTACCTTCGGAAAAAAAGAAACGTTCGTAATCCCCGGAAGTAACGATCGCCCTATCCTCCACCTCAATGGTTCCCAGGATTTCTCCTTCTCTGCGAGGGTGTCGAATACCGATGCGCCAGGGTTTCCCCTGTTTTCTCCCCAAAACATATATATCTCCTCCTGCGTTCACCATAGCACTGTTTATATTTTTCTCTTTCAAAACCCTCACTGCCCCATCCACCGCATAACCTTTGGCTATACCTCCCAGGTCGATACCCATTCCCCTACCGGCGAAACTGATTTCGCCGTTTTTCAAAATCATCTTATCATAGTTCACCAATTTCAGCGCCTTTTCAATTTCTGCCTTTTCCGGCACTTCCGGATTCTCTCCCTCAAACTTCCAGATTTCCCACAAGGGAAAGATGGTAATATCAAAACGACCCCTGGTGAGCTCTGACAGACGAACTGCTTTCTCCAGCAATGAGAAAAGTTCATCGCTGATAGGTATCGGGCGCTCAGCCGATAGAGTCCCCTTTTTCCCCTCAACGAAAGCCTCCTTATTAACCCTGGAAACTTCACTGCCGGGAAGAAAACGGGACATCCTCTGTTCCACTCTTTTCATCTCTTCCATCGAATCATTAATGGCTTTCTCTGCTTGTGCCTTGCTCTTGTGGTGGACTCTGATTTCTACTACAGTATCCATTAAGAATTCTACTTTACTATATTCCCTCTTTCCGCAACCGGATATAAAAAATATCAGAAAGACAAAAATCAGAATTCTGAATTTTTTCATTTTCCCTGTCTCAAACCTTTATATTTATCTTCTCCCCACAATTTCTGCAGCTCTCTCCCGCAAGCCCCACTACCCGCGTACGGTAACCCCGGCGCTCAATAAGCACTTCTTTGCAACCCGGACAATAAGTGTTGGATTCGGGCTTTTCCCAGACATTTCCCAGGTAGACATACTTCAATTTTCTCTGAGCAATTTTTCTCACCCTTTCCAGCGTAGCCAGAGGGGTGGCTTTTATAGTCATCTTGTAACACGGATAATAACGGGAGAAATGCAAAGGAATTTCATCGGACAAAGAATAGACCCAATCTGTCAGGTCTTCAATTTCGCTATCTGAGTCGTTGAGCGTGGGAATAACCAGATTCGTTACTTCCACGTGCTTTTTCTGCCTTACCATAATTTCTACAGTGCGCAGGACGTCACCTAGCTTGGCTTTACAATAATCCTTATAAAAATCGTTCCGAAAAGATTTAACATCAATGTTGGCTGCGTCAACGTATGGCAGGAGATTAACCAGAGGTTCTTCATTGATATAGCCATTGGTAACCAGAACATTTTTCAATTCGTATTTATGCGCTTCATGGGCGGTTTCCAGAAGATACTCAAAGTTAATCAACGGCTCGTTGTAAGTATAGGCGATGCCGATAGAATCGTATTGCTTTGCCAGTCTCACGGCGTCGGAGGAAGTCACGGTTTTAGTAGGGACCTTGCCTATTTCCGCCTGAGAAATTTCATAATTTTGACAACCTTTACATTTGAAATTGCAACCAAGCGTCCCCAGCGACAGAATTTCCCTTCCCGGATAAAAATGGTAGAGAGGTTTTTTCTCTATGGGGTCCAGATTCACCGAGGTAAACTGGTCGTATACCAGAGCAACAAGTTTCCCTTCCACATTTTTCCGGGTGCGACAGATGCCCGTCTTGCCCTCATCAATGATGCACTGATGGGGACATAAGAAACACTGCACTTCATTCTTTTCTTTCAATGGTAAGTAGTACAGCGCCTCCTTCATAAAGCTCCCTTCTCTTTTCGCAGAGCGAGCGCGTCCGCAATCCACTGCAAATAGTCCTTATTCCCCTGGACTATGGGAAGAGCGATTACTTCCGGTACCTCATAACTATGAATTTCTTTCACTCTCTTTATGACCTTTTTTGCCATTTTCCCCTGAGTCTTAACCACCAGCATCCACTCCTTGCTCGATTCCATCTTGCCCTTCCACCAATAAAGGGATTCAACGCCGGATAGAATATTAACACAAGCTGCCAATTTCTCCTCTACCAAAACCCGGGCGAGTCTTTTCGCCTCTTGCCCACTGCCCGAGGTGATGAATATCACTATCTCTTTCATCGGTTCCTCTTTTTTGAAATTCCCTTTCTACCCGGTTTAAATCTCTCCTTGCCCAACGGATCCCTTATATAATCGTCGCGGCATTTCTTGCAGAGAACAAACTCAAACCCCACACAGACATCCTTCTCCAGTCTCTTCCCGCGCCTTTTCTCGATCTTTTTCAATAAATTTTTTATCTCTTTTGCAAAATCGCGCGTCAGATCCAAAAGACCAATTTCCAAACCATCGTAGGCAGCATAGGAAGCTATCCTGACCAGATAGCGATTTCTTAAGATTTTCTTGCCGCAAAATTCACACTTATACGCCATGCTCATTCCTTATTTACAAAAATTGATACACTTCGAACGGTTGTAGAGACTCTATAAGACAGAGTATATTCAAAAGATAATCTGAAGAGATCCTGGCGTTAAGAAATTCCTGAGCGATGAACAAATTATCTTTTGAACCTATCTCACTCTACCATCACTATAGAATTGGTGGGACATTTTTCAACGCAGATTCCGCAATTTGTGCACTTCTCGTAGTCAATGACAGCCAGATTATTCTCCAGCTTAATGGCCTGCGGCTGGCAAACCTTAACGCAGATACCGCAAGCAATACAACCCAATTTACATATCTTTCGAACTATCGCTCCCTTATCGCGAGAACTGCACTTAACGTAGACTTTAGCTTTCTTAGGAACGAGACTGATTACTTTTGTAGGACAGATTGCCACGCATTTTCCGCAGGCAGTACATTTATCCATCAAGATTTCGGGAGTCTTACCCTTTTCCCAGAGAATCGCATCAAAGGGACAGACTGCCTTACATGAACCCAGCCCCAAACACGCATAACTACAAGCCTTGTATCCTTCGGCTACAAGATAAGCTGCGCGACAGTCCTCTACTCCGTTGTAGTCATATTTTATTTTACTCTCGTCCCCCTGACACATAACCCGGGCAACTTCCGCTTCTCTAACCTTAACCTCTTCCCCGAGAATCTCACCTATCTTATAAGCAGTTTCTTCGCTAACCACTGGACAGGAAGTCGCTCCAGCTTCACTTCTAAGTAAAGCCTCTGCCATACCCCTGCACCCGGCAAAACCGCAAGCGCCACAGTTAGTCCCGGGCAGGAGTTTCAATATCCTCTCTAGCCTGGGATCGATCTTGACAGCAAACTTTTTGCCAGCCAAAGCTAATAGAAGACCAAAAAGAAGTCCCAGACTTCCCAAAGTAATCACAGCAACTATGACCATAATACCCTCATAAGCCGAAAAGACCTTTAAAGCCCAAAAAGGCTAAGGACATTAAAGCAGCTATGAAGAACGCAGTGGGATATCCCTTTAAGGGCTCGGGAATGGGTGCAATATCCAATCTGATTCTAATTCCAGTAAAGAGCATTATAGCTACTGTGTAGCCTAAGGAGACCCCCAGAGCATATATAACAGTTTGAATAAAAGCGTAATTATAATCGACATGAAGGAAAGCCACTGCCAGGATAGCACAATTGGTTGTAACCAGGGGAAGATATATTCCCAGGGCTCGATACAGGTGAGGAATGTACCTCTTCAGGAAAAGTTCTTCCAACTGAACTAAAGAGGCGATGACCAATATGAAAGTCGAGATTTTCAGAAATTCCAAATTTAGTGGCAATAAGAGAGCATGGTAGAGAATCCAGGTAACAGCTGCAGATATAGTCATTACGAAAATAACCGCCATACTCATTCCTAAAGAAACTTCCATTTGGCGAGAAACGCCAAAGAAGGAACAGAGTCCAAGGAAGCGCATAAGTATAATGTTATTTATTAAAAGAGCCGAAATGAAGATACCGAATAGACTTACCTGGTTCATTAAGTTCCTCCATTAACTTGAATTAAAGAATTCACCTCTAATACCTGAAGATGAAAGGATGGTTACAGGAACTTCTATTCTCGCTTATTCTTCCACCAGTTGAGGATTCCCATTAGAAAGCCGATGGTTAAATATGCTCCGGGAGGGAAAACCATAATCAAAGCAGGGTGAAAGATAAATCTACTTGAGCCAAATATCGTACCATTCCCTAAAATCTCTCTAATTATTCCAATCGTGACTATCACCACAGTAAATCCCAATCCCATCCCCAGTGCATCCAAAAGCGAGTCTATCAGGGAATTCCGATAGGCAAATGCCTCAGCCCGAGCCAAAATAATGCAATTCACCACAATCAAGGGAACAAAAACACCCAGCGCTCTATGAAGAGGCGGAAAATACGCGGCCATAAAATAATCAGCTATAGTAACAAAAGTAGATATAATAATAACAAAGATAGGAATACGAATATCTTCAGCAATTACTCTACGCCAAAGCGAAACCACCGTGCTGGAAAGAGTCAATACAAAAATTGTGGCAATCCCCATCCCCAGAGCGTTAATTGCAGTATTGGAAACTGCCAAGAGAGGACAGAGCCCGAGTACTAACACTAAGACCGGGTTCTCCCTCAGAAACCCGTTAGTAAAATTTTTCCACTTAGCCATACCGCTCACCACCTGACTTGCGTAACCAGTAGTGTAGCCCTTTACCCCGTTAGAAATTCCCCCAAGAGAATTTCTAACACCCATTTCTAACGGGGTTCATGGGCGTCCCGATTTATCGGGACGGGAACAAACCTCTACGCTACCAATTGTACGGTTACTCTGTTTCCCACTTTCAATGATTTAGCATTCTCCGGGATAACGGCAATGCCGTCACACTCTATCATCGATTTAAGAATTCCCGAACCCTGAGGGCCCGTGAGAGAAGCAAAATATTTGTTATTACGATAATCCAATTTCACCCGGAGAAAATGTCTTCTATTGTCCCTTTTAACTATGGGAGTTCTTAGAAAAGCAGAAATTTCGGGTAAATCTGTGGCTCTACCCACGAGCTTCATCATAAGGGGACGCACAAACTCCAGAAAGGAGACCATTGAAGAGACAGGATTGCCCGGTAAACCAAAGACCGGCAGCCGCCCTATATGTCCAAAACTAATGGGCATTCCCGGTTTCATCGCAACCTTCCAGAATCTCTCCCTATATCCCAGAGAAGTAAGAGCCTCGCGCACAAAATCGAACCTCCCCATGGACACACCGCCGGAAATAATCATCACATCGGAATTAAGCCCTTTTCTCATCTTTTTCAACAGTTTAATTTTCTCGTCACCAGCTATTCCCAGAGGAAGAGGAACGCCGCCGAATTTCTCCACAAGGCCGCACAAGGAATACGTATTTATGTCTCTTACCTTGCCCGGACGCAATCTCTCACCTGGGCCGATGATTTCATTACCGGTAACTAATATGGCCACCGCCGGTTTTCTAAAAACTCTTGCTCTCTTCCTACCTACGGAAGCGAGCATCCCGAGTTCAGCCGCGCCGACGGGGGTGCCTCTCTTCAGAACCACCTGCCCCTTTTTCACGTCTTCTCCTGAATAGCGCACGTTCTTACCAGGCTTGATCTTTCGCAGTATTCTCACAATCTCTGAGGTAATCGCCTCCGTATCCTCCACAGGAACAACACCGTCACACCCTGCGGGAATGGGAGCACCGGTCATTATAGCCATAGCTTCACACCGTCTTAATCTCCTGTTGACAGATTTCCCGCAGGCTACAACTCCCACCACCGGCAACTCTCGAGGAACGCTTTTCAAATCATCTGTATTTACTGCATAGCCATCCATTGCCGAATTATCCGTATAAGGAATATTATTCCCCGCGATTACATCTTCCGCAAGCACTCTTCTATGCGCGCGAGAAATGACGACCCATTCCGTTTCTATCGGTTTGGCCGCTCTAAGCACTATCTTCAAAGCCTTCCCAAACTTCAACATTTTATTTCCACTATCCCTTCTTTCCAACTACCTGGAATTTGAAAGATAGTTTGTGAAGGGCTCTATTTCCCTGATGCGAGGGAATTTGGTAAAGCGAGCATTAGAATTTTTAGCCAAAAATCGAAGATCTGAGCTTGTCCGAAACTGACCAAAGGGAATTTCGGAAAACTCCTGAGATTTTTGGCGGTGCTCGTAGAGCAAAAAATTGTTAGCGAGTACCGTTAGAACTCTTACCCTTTCTCCTCATTTAACAACGGTATGCTATTTCTCTATCTATATTACCCTTGTCCCAGAAGGGCCTCTTGTTCTAACGGCACGAGCGAACCAAATCCCGAGCATCTTCTCACTACTCTATTTCTTTCTGCAGAGCATTTGTTACCGCTTCAATCAGTCCCTTGCCGGAATAAGTAGCTCCACTAACCGTGTCCACATCGACATTCTGCTTTTCCAGTATTTTCTGGGGTATCTCGTCTCTAATCCTGGACCAGTATTCTATTACCTCTTGTTGTTCCAGGATAGCTATCTCAACTATTCGATGGTTTCGCACCGTAACCCTAGCCCTGATCGGCCCACTGAAACCCTTTCCTTCGCCAGTGTAGCTCCCATCGCGGATATATTTGAGAATCTCTATTTTCTTTAAATATCCCAAGAAGTCACTATATAAGCCGAACAGTTTCCTGGCTCCTTCAAGCACTGCCCGGGAAGAAATGGTTGCTCCCGTAATTGCCTCTATTTTCCCCTGGGGGTCTTCCTTTGTAAAAATCAAATCCTTTACTTTCAGTTTAACAAATTGTTTACTGAACCAATCCTCCATAATCTTAGATCCCAATCCGGGGGTCTCAATCTGGTTCAATATTTTTAGCCCGGTTGTTTCTCCTTTCATATTGAATCCCATAATCATTTCTATTGACCCGGAATAACCCTGCGTCTTCGTCCTTATGCTCACGCCCACACGCCGCCCTCTTTCATCATAACCGATGAAGTATTCTTGCTCCCCGGTCTTTACAAGCTCGAATCTATTTGCCTCAGGCAGAACTTCTTTCCGGGCTTCCCTTGCTTTCTGTTCGGCATAGGCATCTATTCTGGGCTTCGTATTCTTATAAGTGAGGCTGAGTGCCCAGGCTGCCAACGAGGCTACTACCGTAAGAAGAAAAACTCTGGTCATAATTATCTTCATGAGAAATCTCGCGGCAATTATGAATTTGTTAATACTTAAGTTGGATTATTCTACACTACCCTGTAGCAGCTTCCCCGCTACCGAAGACTTTCGGCTCAGTAATCTTATCAATTATGGGAGTTAACATATTCATAATCAAAATAGAATAACAGACTCCTTCAGGAAATCCTCCGGTGAAGCGAATCAATACGGTTAAAATCCCGCACCCTACGCCGAATACCAGCTTACCATTCCCGGTCAAAGGCGAAGTGACCATATCCGTAGCCATAAAGAAAGCCCCCAGAATAAGACCACCGGCCATCATGTTGAAAATGGGGTCTTTATTAAATAGAAAAGAGGTTACGCCCACCGTTCCGATGTAACTGACTGGAATGTGCCAGGTAATCTGTTTCCTGTATAGAAGATATAATGCACCCACTATCAAAGCCAAAACAGAAATTTCACCTAAACAGCCCGCTCTGTTACCCAAAAACATGTCTAAATATGATGGCAATCTCTGGTCTAACTCCATCTTCACTATTCCCAGAGGCGAAGCAGTAGTTACCCCATCAAAAGGCCTCGTCCAGGTAGTCATATACACCGGCCAGGAAGTTAACAACACAGCCCGCGCCACCAGCGCCGGATTGAATGGATTGTATCCCAAACCTCCAAAAATCTGCTTTCCCAAAATAATTGCGACAAATGCCCCTATTGCCACCACCCACAGAGGAGAAGAGGGAGGCAATACAAAGGCCAAAAGCATTCCCGTAACAATAGAGCTAAGGTCTCCGACAGTAACCTTCTTTTTCCATATCCTCTGCCAGAAAAATTCGCTTGCCATACAAGAGAAGACGCTTACGGAAACGATAACAAGCGCCCGCCACCCAAAAAAGATAATGGAAGCAGCCAAAGCCGGAGAAAGAGCAAAGATGACGTCAAACATTATTGCGCGGACATCTTCCCTTGCTCTGATATGCGGCGAGACAGAAACAACCAACCTTTTAGAAATAACCTCTTCCATTTTTCTCCATATTCCCTGAGGATGAAGGGATAGTTACAGGAGCTTCAAATCCGCCAGGTTTTGCGTGAGCGCTGGCGGACTTAGAGCGAGGTTCTAGCCGAGCGACTCCGAAAACTATTCCTTCATCCTATTTTTCTTTTACTTCTTCCTTCCCCCATTTTATATATTGAACCAGCGGAATCTTTGCCGGGCACGCGTAAGCGCAAGCTCCGCATTCCATACAATCGAAGGGGCTGTAGTTTCTTGCGCCCGGCCAATCTTTTTGCTTCACATGTTGGGCTATTACCGTAGGCATTAACTTCACAGGACACACCTCAATACATTTGCCGCAACGTATACAATCTCCTTCGGGAAAGATTTCCGCTTCATCTAATACCAAGATGCCAGAAGTGCCCTTGATTAGCGGCACATCGAGAGTATACTGGGCTATGCCCATCATGGGGCCACCGGCAATTATCTTCTCGGGATTTCCCAGGAATCCCCCGCACTGGGAGACCACATCCTGAAATAGCGTCCCCAAACGGACCCACAAATTTTGTGGCTGTCTGATGCCTGAACCGGTAACTGTAACAGCCCTCTCAATCAGGGGAATTCCTCTTTTCACTGCCTGTCTTACGGCCAGGGCTGTGCCCACGTTATCGACTACAACTCCCACGTCGAGTGGTAGCTTACCCGGAGGCACTCTTCTTTTTAGAATAGCGTCAATCAGATGTTTTTCCGCGCCTTGAGGATATTTTACCTTGAGCACCGCCAGTTCTATACCCGGCTCGCGCTTCAGCTCCCTTTGCAACAGAGAAACGGCATCTTTCTTGTTGGCTTCTACTGCTACGATTCCCCGATCAGCATCGACTGCTTGTATAATTATCCTGAGTCCTTCCAGAATTTCCCGAGAGTAATCAAGCATTAACTTATGGTCGCAAGTCAGATATGGCTCACATTCACAACCGTTCAGTATCACGGTATCAATCTCGCAATTTTCCGGCGGAGCGAGTTTAACATGGGTAGGAAAAGCCGCCCCTCCCAGCCCGGCTATTCCTGCATTCTTAACGATTTCTCTCAGCTCCTCAGGAGAGAGACGAAAATAATCTTCATGCGCTGTCAGGTCGCTCGTCCATTCGTCTTTCCCGTCAGATTCAATTATGATCGAAGTCACATTACGACCCAATGGGTGCGGCCACGGTTTGATATCCATAACCTTCCCGGAAATACTACTGTGAACGGGTAAGGAGATGAATCCGTCACTTTCTCCAATAAGTTGTCCTGTCTTGACTTCATCGCCAGCTTTCACTACCGGCTTTGCCGGTTTACCCGTATGTTGAGAAAGAGGAATCACCACTCTCCTGGGGAGGGCTGCCGCTACTAACGGCTTGCCGGAAGTCAGTTCTTTGAAGTAGGGAGGATGGACTCCTCCTCTAAAACTAAACAATCTTTTCATTTTTCCACCTTTTTCAATCTAAAGCGAAGGGATTTGGTGTAGCGAGCAAGGAAATTTTTAAACAAATCACATGCAAAAGATAGTTTGCGAAGAAGTCTCGAAATTTTAGCCAAGGAACAAGGACGACACATCTGCCTCCCAGCAAATCACTGTCCGACGAACGGAGTGAGGAGTTGTGATTTGCGCCTTGCTGAGTCCGAAGTTCTTTGGCGTCAAGAAATTTCTTAACAATGAGCAAACTATCTTTTGCATTGCCAGCGAGGAAACCAAATCCCGAGCATCCTTATTCTTCCCTCATGACAAATCCTTTACTATAGCCTGTTAAAAACGCCTCCACACATGCAGGGTCCAATTGCGTGCCTTTTACAGTTTCCATCTCCTCAGCTGCCGCTTTATCCGAGAGACCATTCCTGTACGGGCGTTCGGAAGTCAAGGCGTCAAAGGTATCTGCTACGGCAAGTATCCGGGAAATCAAAGGAATTTCTTCGCCTTTCAAACTATCGGGATAACCTTTGCCATCATACCTTTCATGATGGTGACGGATATTGAGAACAAGTTCTTTCAATTGCGCAATCGGAGAAATTATCTCCTCTCCCAGAATAGGATGGCGACGAATCTGTTTCCAATCCTCATCCGTCAACTTATCTTTCTTTCTCAGAATCGAAATGGGAACACCTATCTTACCCACGTCGTGGAGCAAGGCGCATAATTGCACATTCCTTTGAGTTTCGTCGTCCATGCCCAGCTCCTTGGCTATTAATATTGAGAATCTCGTTACTCTTTCCGAGTGGCCACGAGTATAAGGGTCCTTGGCATCAATAGCTGCGGCCAATGATTTTACCGTAGAAATATACATATCTTCCAGATCTTCGTAAAGCCTCGCTTTCTCAATAGCCACAGCTGCCTGAGCCGATAGCGGCTTAAATAAAGCCATATCACTCTCGTTAAAAGTTCTATCTCCCTTTTTATTAATAACTTCCATCACACCGATAGTCCTCTCTTTGACCTTCAGAGGAACGCAAATCAATGATTTGGTCTTTTGCTCCAAAGACTCATCGACTTTTTTGGAAAAACGGTTATCCCGGGAAACATCCTCAATTAATAGAGGCTGGTCGTTCTGCGCAACCCAACCGGCTACCCCTTCTCCCATATCCAGACTTAACTTCTTTACTTCCTCTTTCTTTGCTCCGCTGGCTGCCACAAACTGTAATTTCTTCTTTTTCTCATCGACCAGAAGCACCGAACACCCTTCGGCATCCATTACGTTCATCCCCAGTTCCATAATCATATCCAGTAGTGGATCCAATTGCATAGCCGAGGCTATGGCTTCAGTAGCTTTCAACAGGTTATCCAGCTCTATGACTTTTCTTTCCCGTTCGTTAAATAGCATTGCATTCTCGATGACCATTACTATCTCATTGGAAAGAGAGACAATAAGTTTTTGGTCCTCGGATGTAAAAGGGGCAACGCCTCTATCGCCTTGTTTCGGTTCTTCTTCTGATAGTCTCTTATTGAATACTTCCAGAACTCCCAAAGGCTCGCCTTTCCTTTTCAGGGGAACACACAAGGCATTTACCACTGTGCATCCTATAGCCTTACTTATTTCATCACGGAATATAGGATACTCTGAAGCGTCAGAAATAATCGCAGGTTCGCCCACTTTCAAAATTGCCCCCATAACCCCTTTATTCAGCTTCCATTTAGTCTCTTCTTTTGATTCTTCTCGGGAGCGACCGCCAATAGTGACGTGTGACGATAATTCTCCTGTCGTCTGGTCAATGAGAATAATAACCCCTGCTTGTGCGTTAGCCAATTCAATTGTCAGTCTCATCACCTCGTCCAAAATCTGCTCAAGGTTACTGGCTAGATAGATCAATTGAGTAATTTTTTGCAGAACTTCAAATCTAAAGTTCAACCTATTTATAGTCTCTTCCAGCGCATAAATATCTTTTTCCATCGTCGTCCCTCCGATTATTCAAGACTCAAATTTATGTCAACGAAGATGCAAGGTATTCTTATTATTTTACCCTTAGGATTAACATTATTCCCACTGCCACAACAGTATTGAAAATTAGGTCGAAGAAAGATGAAAAACTGAGTCGTTCTTCATTTCTTTTTTTCAAAATGACGTATCCACCGTGAACTATCCAGACTCCGGGAATCAAAAGATAATAATACCCTTTCAGTAACATTAACCCCACTATCACTATTCTCTCCATAGCTTGAATATATTTCTTGGGTGAAGTTAAATCTACTTTTTTCTCCCCATAGCACAAATTCTTGACATAAGAAACAAAAATACCTCCCCCAAATCCGACAGATACAAAGACAATGGTATATATTATTACGTTGTTATCGTTATATAGAAAAACAAACTGAGAAAGACTTTCTGGTAGAGTCAATTTTGCCAGGCCAAGCGGAAAGAGGATACCCAGAAAACCTATGTGTAAAGATTGATCAAGAATAAATACCCAAATATTATTCAACCGATACTTTTCAAAGACCAATACTTTTAGCCAGTCTTGTATGGCGTGAACAATCCAGAGGAAGAATATGAATCCCCACATTCTGGTTAGATTCCAGTAAGGCCAGGCTAAAAGAACCGCCAGTAACCCGAAAATACCACTGTGGACAAAAGAGCCCAGAGGAGATTTCGTCTTGAAGCGGTATAAGCTCGTAAATTGCAAAGGAAAGTCAGCAATTACATGAGCCAGAAGTAACCTATAGAATAGAAACATCTATTTAACCCTTCCTTACGAGCGACTCCGAAAACTATCCCCACCTTT